>Ga0316209_1000137_pt1 | contig 148405 bp, 134 predicted proteins | sample 6monopyrite_MG_FD_204945 | JGI IMG/M metagenome (GOLD analysis project Ga0316209, IMG submission 204945) | Microbial mat bacterial communities from mineral coupon in-situ incubated in ocean water Damariscotta River, Maine, United States -... | ecosystem: Environmental > Aquatic > Marine >... | reverse complement strand
ATACCAGGCTGGCCGCTTCATTTTTAAATTCTACTGAAAATCTCGATCTGTTTGTTGGCATGCATATCACCTTTTTTACTGGGTTAGTTTATCCCATTTAGGTGTCCAGTTTTATTATGCCACTACAACTCGCCATAAAGGCGAAATTACCGAATTAAAAAACAATTATCTAACAGATAAAATCAAAACTATAAAAGCATCACCTAACATTAAGATACGCCAACTCAGAAATATCCGTCCAGTTCTTAACCTGCTTACTAAACTTATCAAACGACCGATAAACCTTCATAGATACCGGATCTTTAGCCGCCACGTCCGCCACCACATCCACAGACAAACCATGTAGCTGCTGCAACACTGCATCCGGTAATTTTCTTAAATCAACCTTATGTTTTTTTACCAGTGTATCCAGCGCGGTCTGATTACGTGCCGTGTATTCTGCCAGCATATCCTGATTCACCATAGCGCAGGCTGTTTTTACAATTAGCTGTAAATCTTTATCTAAGGCGGCAAAGGCTTTTTCATTGATTAACGCTTCAAGTGTTGTACCCGGCTCATGCCAGCCGGGGTAGTAATAATATTTCGCGGCTTTGTGCAAACCAAAAGCCAGATCATTGTAAGGCCCCACCCATTCTGTCGCATCAATGGCTCCGGTTTTTAACGAGGTAAAAATTTCACTGCCCGGTAAACTTACCGGGGTTCCCCCTGCACGCTTAAGCACTTCGCCACCTAATCCGGGGATACGCATTTTTAAACCTTTGAGGTCTGCTGTGGAATTAATTTCGCGATTAAACCAGCCCGCCATTTGCACACCGGTATTACCCGCCGCTGCGGGAATAATGCCAAAGGGCTTGTAGACTTCCTGCCACAGTTCCATGCCACCGCCATGATATAACCAGCCATTCATTTCCTGGGCATTCAGGCCAAAGGGAACGGCGGCAAAAAATTGTGCGGCTTCTGATTTGCCCTTCCAGTAATAAGACGCGCCATGCCCCATTTGCGCCGTGCCACGTGATACTGCATCAAAAATTTCCATCGCGGGCACCAGTTCATTAGCACCGTATACTTTTATTTTTAATCGACCACCTGACATATCGGTAATTAATTTAGCCAGTTTATTAGCACCCGTGCCCAGACCCGGAAAGTTTTTTGGCCAGGTGGTGACCATTTTCCATTTTATTTTTGTTTTAGCATGCGCGGTGGGTGCCGCTAACATTGAGGCTCCGGCAGCCATACCTGTTACGCTGGCCTGTTTGATAAATTCACGTCTTTTCATATTTTCAAACTCGTTGATGTTTAACTTTTATTGATTTAATTTTTTTATGACTTCTGAAATGTTATCTGCTTTTACAGGTGGACTAAAATAATATCCCTGCATATGCTGGCAGCCCAATTCTATTAATTTATCAAATTGATTCTGTGTTTCTATACCTTCGGCTATAACTTCGATCTTTAATTTTTTAGCCAGTGCCATAACACCTGTCAGTAGGTCAGCTGCCTGTTTATTATTAACAACTTTACTTATCAGATCACTATCAATTTTAATGGCATCAACAGGGCACTGTAACAAACAGGCCAGTGAAGCGTTACTGCTACCAAAATCATCTACGCAAATATAAAAACCCCTGCTCTGTAAATTACGCAGAATTTCAAGCTGCTCCTCACCACTATTAATAAATAAACTTTCTGTAAAATCAAGAGCGACCTTTTTGTAAGGTAATTTAAAATAGTCGCACTTTGCTATAAGATAATTTGAAAATTCCTCATCAATCTGCGATTCACAAATATTAATCCATAGCTTTTCAATGTTTAGATTTTCCTTTACCCATAGATGAAACTGATTTAATGCTAAATCAATAACCTTGTATCCTATCGCACTGATAAAACCTGATTGCTCTGCATTTGGCAAAAACTTTAAGGGTAATAGAATATCTTTTTCTTTTGGTTTCCAGCGCACCAGGGCTTCCATAGCCTCCACCTCTGTGCCTGTACCTGTGCCTGTTTTTATCTGCGGCAAATAATGCACTACAAGCTCATCATTTTTTAATGCGTTGTGCAGGTTTGCTTCTGTTTGCAGCCAGATATGTGCATTTTCATTGAGGCTGCTGGATGTTAGCTCGAAGCGATTACCCTCTTTGCCTTGAGCTCTCTTTAGAGCTGTGTCTGCGGCTTGCAGTAACACGTCCGCCTCCACGCCATCGCCTGGTGAAATACTAATGCCAATGGAAACTTTAAGATCTACTGCTTTTTCATCAATCTGATAAGCTTCTGTTAATGTCGAAATGATTTTCTGTGCGACTATACCTGTTTGCTGTACGTCTGCGAGATCTTCAAGCAGAACAGCGAAATCATCTTTAGAAAAATGCGCGACCGTATCACTTTCACGCACATTATATTTAAGCCTTTTAGCAATGGCCTGCAATATTAAGTCGCCTGCATCATAACCATGTTCCTGATTTATTTTTGAAAAATTTCCGAAATCAATTAATAGCACAGCAAGCTGCTTATCTGACCTCTGACTTCTTTCAATTGCATTTTTCAGGTGTTCTATAAATGAAGATTTATTTGGCAGACTGGTAAGGCCAGTATAATTATCTGTTGAAATATCTTTATTATTATTTAATTTTGGGGACATTGATATAACATGATTGATTATTTCACCATGATTATTTTTTACAATATTAACACTGACATTTAATGGCCGAGTTGCTCCATTTTTTAATCTATGCCAAATTTCCCCCTGCCATTGCCCATGCTTCTCAATAGACTCAACCAGTTTATCTGTAATTAAATTATCATCTCTGCCAGCCATAATAACTGACGGGCCTAAAGATAAAACTTCAGACTGCTGAAAACCAGTTACTTCTGTAAATGCCTGGTTAACTGAAATTATAAAATTATTTTTATCCGTGATCATTACTGCATCTATTGAGCAGTCAAACATTTTTGATGCTAATACCAGCTGATCTTCTGCCTGCTTACTTGCTGTCACATCATGAATAATAGAGTACAGTAATGTTTTATTGTCAATTTCCATTGAACCATCGCGCACCTCCACAAAACGTACTTCACCATTTTTTAACTTTTGTGGGCAGCTATAAAATCCCATATTCTGTTCTTTGGCCTGATGTATTAGCTGTTTGAGTTTTTCATCTGAAAGAATATTTATAACGGATAAATCCATGCCGCGTAATTCTTCAATACTGTAACCATAAAATTCTGCAGCTGCAGGGTTAGCATCTTCTATACGCTGAACACCAAGATTAATAACCAGCTTAATTGCCTGATTACTTTCAAACATCTGTCTGTAACGCTGCTCACTTTGCTGCAGGGCTTTTTCTGTTTTCTTTCTTTTTGTAATATTTCTTAAAACATATTGATAAACTTCATCTTCGCCGTAATTAACTTTGTGTGCATTAATTTCTACATCAAATTTTTCACCGCTTCGATTTCTTATTTCGCTTTCATATAAAACATGGTTATAAATTTCCAGGTCATTTAATTTTTCCTGCGTCAGACTATGATCTGTGGTTACATCAAGATCAAATAGCGTCATTAGTGTTATGTCTTCTCTGCTATAACCAAGCAGAACAATGGTTATCTCATTAACATCATTAATTTGAAAGGTCTTCATATCCACAACGATAATTGCGTCACTTGCATGCTCAAATAGAGATCGATATTTTAGCTCTGAACCTATTAATTCATTAGTGGATTTTTTTATTTCTGTAACATCATGCAAAATCATGTGTAAATATCTCTGGTCTTCTATAACAACTTCCTGTGCATAACCAGAAACATCAACGTGTTCTTTGTTTTTTGTACTCAATCTTAATTCAAATTCGCCATTGCCTTTATTTAAAAGAGAAGAAATTTTTCCGCGGAAATCATCGGTCGTTTCGTCTTCCACATGCACACTTAATCTTAATTTTGAAAACTCACTTTTACTATAGCCAAGTAGTTCATTCATTGAGTCATTAAATGTAAAGGGCAGCATGCTTACTGCATCAAGAACCAGTACGGGATAGGGTAATTTATTAAACAGGTTTCTGTATCTTTCCTCTAATTCATTATTTAAATCCTGAAATGTTTTTAATATTGTTATATTTTTACATAAGCCGGTTATACCTATAATATTTCCATTTTTATCGCGACAGGGTATTTTTTTGCACAGGTAAGCATCTAGTCCATTGCCTGTATTTTTTTCGGTTTCCCATTCGACTGTCTCCCCACTGAGTAATACTTTTCTATCTTCTATTTCAATTTTATGCGCTCTAACCGGAGCATGTAATTCACTATCTTTTTCACCTATAACCGCTCTGCCATTTAAATGAAGAACGCTCCTTGCTATAGAATTTATTATTCTATATCTACCCCTTGTGTCCTTAAAAAAAATACCTTCGCTATCCTCATCCAGCACACTTCTATATAGCAGCAAAGGCAGATTTTCTTTTTGAATAATGAATTCAGTGTATGAGAGAATTGTTTTTATAAAAATAATTATTGAGAAACTGGCCAGTGAGAACATTACACCGCTAATAAATAAATATAGCGGCTCTCTATATATATCATTAAATAAATACAGACTGATCTTCTGACCCAGGAATAGCCACAATAAAGAAATGCTTACCGCTATAGCAGTAAGTGAAATATTGACCAGACTCCTGTCTTTATAAAAAATCATAGAATCTGCAAATTAGCATAAGACAATACCAGCCACTTGCTTCCCGCATGTGAAAAATTAATTTCTACTCTTGCATGACTGCCCTGGCCTTCACAGTTAAGCACAATACCTTCACCAAATTTCTGATGATGAACTCGTTGCCCAATTCTGTATCCTTCATCTACAACAGTATCGTCATAGTTATTAAAGCCGCTATTAAATGTGGGCTGTGAAACGTTTGCCTTTGGTCTTACGTCCTGAATATACTGCTCTGGTATTTCTCCAATAAACATAGAAGGTAGTGGATAGTGGTCTTTGCCATATAACCTGCGCCTTTCTGCACAGGTTAATACCAGTTGCTCACGGGCGCGGGTAATGCCGACATAACATAGTCTACGTTCTTCCTGTAAGCGCCCAGGTTCTTCTGTGGAGCGTTGATGAGGAAACAGACCATCTTCCATGCCGGCCATAAACACAAGCGGAAACTCCAGCCCCTTTGCGGAGTGTAAAGTCATAAGTTGTACACAGTCTTCCCAGGCTTCAGCCTGACCTTCGCCCGCCTCTAAAGCGGCATGGGTTAAAAACGCAGTCAGTACATCCATTTCAAGTTCATCTTCATTATGAAATTCAAAGCCTTTTGCTGCGCTCACAAGTTCTTCAATATTTTCTACTCTGGCTTCTGCTTTTTCGCCTTTCTCTTTTCCATAATGTTCAATCAGGCCGCTCTGGTGAATAACATGTTCTACCTGTTCATGCAGGGGCAAATCTTTTACTGCGGTATCCAGCGACTGAATTAATTTTAAAAATCCCAGCAATGCATTTTTTGCCCGCGCTGTCATTTCGTTGGAATCGATCATTGCATTAGCGGCCTGCCACATGGAGACATCCATCGTTCTAGCGGTACTACGAATCTGGTCGACGGTTTTACCGCCGATGCCACGAGTCGGCTGATTAACTATGCGCTCAAATGCAGGATCATCAAATCGATTATTGATTAATCGCATATAACCTAATGAGTCTTTTATTTCTGCGCGCTCGAAAAAACGCAGGCCGCCATATACTCGATAGGGCATGCCTTCATTAATTAAGTGTTCTTCAAACACTCGCGATTGCGCGTTGGATCGATATAAAATGGCAACTTCAGATCGAGTGTGGCCTTCAGTTACAAAGTCGCGAATTCGATCAATAACATAACGTGCTTCATCCTGCTCATTGAATGCACTATATAACTGTATGGGGTCGCCTTCATCTCCTGCGGTCCACAGGTTTTTACCCATACGCTCATCGTTATTTGAGATCAGTGCATTGGCCGCCGATAAAATCATCCCGGTTGAGCGATAGTTCTGCTCCAGTCGAATTACCTGGGTGCCCGGGAAATCTTTTTTGAAGGTTAAAATATTTTCAACTTTTGCACCACGCCATCCATAGATAGCCTGATCATCATCACCGACAATAAAAATCTGTGCGCCTTCACGATCATTTGTATTTTGCGCGGCCAGTAATTGCACCCAGGCATATTGAATGGTGTTGGTATCCTGAAACTCATCCACTAATACGTGACGAAAGCGCTGTCGATAATGTTTCAGCAGAACTTCATTATCTCTTAGCAGCTCCAGACTTCTTAGCAGCAGCTCGGCAAAGTCTACTGCACCTGCCCTTTTGCAGGCGGCTTCATAGGCGCTGTACACTCTTACTAGCTGAGTTTGAATGGGGTCCGAGCCGGTATCCACATGCTGAGGCCTTAGACCTTCATCTTTACGGGCATTAATAAAGCCCTGCAACTGGCGAGGCGGCCAGCGGGCTTCATCCATCTCCAGCCCTCTTAGCACTCGCTTGATCATGCGAAACTGGTCATCAGAATCGAGAATCTGAAAAGCCTGGGGCAGATCGGCTTCCTTCCAGTGAGATCGCAATAGACGATGAGCCAGACCGTGAAAAGTCCCCACCCACATGCCTCGCGCAGGCACACCCTGAAGCTGCTCAACTCGACTACGCATTTCGCTGGAGGCTTTATTGGTAAAGGTCACCGCCATCAAACTAAATGGCGATACGCCTTCTACCTGCACCAGCCAGGCCATGCGATGCACCAGCACACGGGTTTTACCACTGCCGGCTCCTGCCAGTATTAACATAGGGCCAGGTGGCGCAGTCACCGCCTCACGCTGAGCTTCGTTTAAATCATCTAATATATGAGATACATCCATGGGTGATGATTCTACCTCATTGACCCTGTAATTAAATAGTTGCAGATTCAGCTATTCACCAACATCTGCCCTCTATATACATAGATTTTGTACTAAGCTTAATAATGCAACTGACGGGAGATATTCTGAGCCTGATATAATGAAAATAGTTTTAACTATATTACATTGTGTATTGACTCATTATCTCCTACTCTGAAACGCCCCCTGGAAGATAACGCCACTTAAGTGCCGAAAGTCACCAGACTGGCTCTTTAGTAAAACCTGACGGACTTAAACATTGAAAATATATACAATGGAACATAACAAGCAAGGAGCCCTGTTATCATGACTACCGTTCACATTGTTGATGATGATATTCAAACAGCTGAATTGCTATGTGCTGTTATTGAAAATATTGATTTAGACTGCCAGACTTTTACTGAAGCCAAACAGTTTCTACATACTTCAGTAGAAAATAATGACGTTATTTTATTAGATTTAAATATGCCTGATGTAGACGGCATTGAAGTGATTCGCACACTCGCTAAAAATAACTGTCAGGCAAGACTTGTACTCATTAGCGGTCATGATAAAAGTGTCCTTCACTCTGCCGAACAACTTGCACGAGCACGTTCACTTAATTTTGTCGCCAGCTTTACCAAACCGATTGAAATTGAAAAATTACAGAATTTTTTAAAGCAAACAAGCCTCAATATTTCTGCGTCAAAAACCACACGACCAGATGCAGATGTGATGCCCAGTGTAGAAGAACTACAACATGCCATCACTTGCCGTGAACTGCTTTTACATTATCAACCTAAAATTGATATCTGCACTGGTAAACTAACCGGTGTAGAAGCACTTGTTCGCTGGCAACATCCTGAACGAGGTCTGATTTACCCAAATCTATTTATTTCACTTGCTGAAGAAAACAACTTAATTGGTGAACTCACCGCTCTTGTTATAAGCATGTCTATGGAACAAAGCCGAAATTGGCAGGACAATGGATTGACCACGCAAATTTCTGTTAATGTTTCTGCTGATAATATCACTAGTCTGTCATTACCTGAGCAATTAACCAACATGCTGAGTAACAACCGGCTCGACCCTCACATGCTTACCCTTGAGGTAACAGAAAGCGCCTTAATGTCTGAACTTGTTACTTCTCTCGATATTCTTACCCGCCTGCGAATGAAAGGCTTTGGCCTGTCTATTGATGATTTTGGCACAGGTTATTCTTCATTGTCTCAATTACATAGAATACCTTTTACAGAATTAAAAATTGATCAGAGCTTTATTATGTCTATGAGTGATGACATCGAGTCGCGAGCCATAGTAAAAACATGTATTCTACTTGGTCATGAACTCAATATGAAAGTAGTAGCAGAAGGCGTAGAAACGGGAGAAGCTCTACGCAAGCTTAATACCCTTGGCTGCGATATTGCTCAGGGCTATTATATTTCCAGGCCTATACCAGCACAGGAGTTACTTGAATGGACGCATGCACGTAAACCATATTAACTATGCGACTTATCGGACTTTTTATTAAATTATTTTTTTTATTTTCTTTTCTTATTTCAGTGGCAGCAGGCTCGCTCTTTGTTTATGGCCTTCATGACACGCCTCTTGTTAATATCCCTGCCCCCCTTAGCACACAGCAAATAAAAAAAGTTAAGGCTTTTATTAAAGCTAACAATCCTGCTCGCTTTAGAGCAGGTCAAAAGCGAACCACATCCATTACTGAAACTGAATTAAACCTTTTTATTAGCCATAGCCTGATGCGTTTTGATGATCGACTCCGCATAAAAATACGTTTATTTAATAATTTTGTATATTTAACATCCAGCCTTAAGCTGCCATCAAACCCCGTCGGTAACTACCTTAATATTTCTACAGAAATTAGTAATAATAACCAGCAAATAAAAATTAACTCACTTGAAATTGGCAGCATAAAAATACCTGCATTTATAGCCGAAGCATTATTAAAATTTACCCATAACGAAATTAGCTCACGTTTTATTGAATATAAATATGCAATTAACTCGATTACTGATTTTCAATTGCAGAAAGGTCGAGCCTCAGTTAAATATGTATGGAATCCTGGCGTTGCACGGCAGATAAAAAATCGTATTGCTTCTCAAATTCTGCCTGCAGAATTACGCCGTAAAATTGAGGCTTACACTAAAAAACTTGCTGCTGTAACTCGCTCTATTTCAGGACGCAGACCGTCACTTGACGAATTATTCAGACCCATGTTCAGCTATGCAATTGAACGCAGTAAAAATAATGACCCAACTGAAGAAAATCGAGCACTACTTATTACCCTGGGCGCACATATGCTGGGTAAAAATATTCCTTTTTTATTAGGTGATCGATCTGTAGAGCATATTATTTCTCGAAACTACTATTTGCATAATCGTAATGATCTAAGCAAGCATCTATTAATTTCTTCAGCACTCACAGCTGTAGCCGATCCAACAATCGCTCATACCATAGGGCTGGAAAAAGAAATAGATGATTCAGCGGGTGGCAGTGGTTTTAGTTTTGCAGACCTGGCTGCGGATCGCGCCGGTATTGCACTGGCGAATATGGGGCTTGAACCTGGCCAACAGGCTCGGGCTTTGCAACAACGCCTGTCCCGAGTACGAAATGAAAATAATTTTATGCCGAGTATTAATAGTCTTCGAGAAGGCCTGCAGGATATAGATTTTAAAACGGTGTATAAAAATATTGATAGTGCTGAGTATAAAAGGGTTATCAGGGTAATTGATCAACGAATTGCCAGGCTTGCTATTTACAGATAAAAATGATAAATACTCGGCTATACAAGTATTTTGTAGGAGCGAGTCTTTAGCTCGCGACGCCTGACTGATTATTTTGGCAGCCTGCCAAATCGCGAGCTAAAGACTCGCTCCTACAAGCCAGAATACAATCACATTAATATCGACGCGACATCCAGTAAGCATCCTGCCAATAAGGATTATTTAATTTAGAAATCATCACTCCTCGACTGCTCGACGCATGCATAAATTCTCCCTTACCCACATAAATACCTACATGCCTTACCTTCCAGCCTGTTTTAAAAAACACAAGATCGCCAGGGCGTAAATTTTTTAAATTTATCGCCTTACCTGATTTAGCCATTAACTCGGTACTACGAGGAATTTTTTTATTCAGCTTCTGTTTGTAAGCCAGATGAACATAGCCAGAACAATCCACTCCTTTTTTTGACATGCCACCTATCTGATATTTTACTCCTCGCCATTCATTGAAATAGTTGTAGAGTTTTTTTACTACTGTTGAGTCATTTTTAGAAATTTTTGCAGGTGGTGGGGTATATTTTTTAGGGCCGCAGGCTATTAGCAGAGAAGCACAAATTAAAATTAGCAGGGTTCTACTCATTGTTTTATTACGCCCTATTGCCGGCTCTCAATAATTATGGCTTTGGTTTAAACTTATCTAGGAGCAACCTTCAGGTCGCGATTTTGTCAGCCTGCAATCATCGCGAGCTAAAGACTCGCTCCTACAAATTTCTTTTTAGTATTAATCTTTTAGCTTGCTTAAAAACTTTAATCAGAATGAAGCACCCAGACTAAAGTATGCGCGACTATCCCCAATAATATTATCCAGGCCTTTGGCTACGCCCAGACGCATTCTTATATTTAATCCATAAAACAGACTAACGTCGGCATGCAGCTCTGCGCCAATACCTGTGTAATATTTATCCGGACTGCTGCCTGCCTGCCAGGTAGCACCGCTATCGGCAAACAAGCTGCCTGAATACTGTGCCAGACCCACTGGCGGTGTCATATAACTGTGTTCTACCAGCCCCAGTGGAAAACGCCATTCTATACTCGCCAGCTGCATTCGACGACCTCTTAGCTGGGGAAGGCCTTCGTCATAACCACGTAGCCCATAATCTCGTCGGCCAAATAGCGGATCACCGCCCACTGTATTTAAAATAACATCCAGCGCTGCAAAATTATTTTCTTCGCCACCCAGCGCAAAAGGTTTCGGCTGTTTTGTGCCATAACCTTCGGCAAACCTTAAAGCCAGCACATGTTCACCGCCCAATGGCAGATATTCACGCCAGTCGAGGGTATAGGTTTCACCAGTATAATCACTGTCTATAATATCATTGCTCTCTGCAACCAGATTTACCGCGCGCCCATCGTTTGGGCTAATAGAGCGGATGTAATATCTGGGATTATCAAACGTAATGGCTGCACCTAATATATTATCTTTAAAATCTGCCGCTGGAGTTTCAAGGGTCGCAAGACGAGCATCTGAAGTTTTACTGGTAAAAGCACCGAGCAAAAAATTCCAGCGATATTTTTCATGGGTGTATGGAAACATCAGCACAGCATAGGCTTCATCATCTTTTCGTGCGCGACTAAAATTACCATTCGTGTCGAGAAATATATCTGTGCTTCGACCTGTCCCAAGTTGCAACCGATTACTGTAACTGTAATTGATATTGCCCACAGAATATTGATTCTCTGTATCATAAGCCAGCTGCATAAAATAATTATGTATGCCGAGAGCATCATTTCCTGAAGAGCTAAAACCCAATTCGGTCTGATTTTTATCTATAAAAAAATAAGGAAACCACCAGCGCGGAGCCAGGCTTGACCAGGGTGAATAACTTTCAATTTTACTGACTTTAGCTTTGGAATATATTTTTTTAACTTTCTGTTTAACTGCACTATTTTTAATGGCTTCATTATTCAGATTATTAACTTCATCAAGCTTTACTATATCTGTGCCGTTTGCACTGTAACCAGTATAATACAACGGACTCCGCCTGTTTGCCTGGCTTGGATGAAAAGCACCGCCCTTAACCCGGGTCAGCTGTATCAGTTTCTTCTGCTTTAATTCATAGCGATAAATATCGTACACACCATTTCGATCAGAGCTAAAAACAAAACTGTCGCCTGCTTCATTAAACTCTGGTTGGGCATCAATAAATAAATCGTTAGTGATTTTTTTCCATTTTTTTGTCGTGATATTAAATAACTCAATATTCCAGCCCGTGCCAGATCGAAATACAGCTGCCACAATATGCAAACCATCAGCAGACCAGTCAGGCTGGGCAACGACTTCATTATCTTTACCTTGCCATACTACAGATTGTTTTTTACCGTCTTCACCTAAAACATGTAACTGACTAATGCCTTTATCTGTGTGTACAGCAATAATCTGTGAACCATCTGCAGACCAGCTTGCACTTCGATAACGACCACATTCTGTTATTCTTTTTAATTTATTTCCACCATGCTTAATAATATATAAATCATAATATCGATTATATTCATCACAATATTCTGGTTGCGCCAGCAGCACCCCTTTTTCTTTATGCACATCCATGCGCGCGCCGCCATGTATCTCAGTGATTTCTTTATGTACACCTTTAGAATCTATAGCCATTAATGCCTGATATTTAAACGCACCCTGACGAAGGTAATAAGTCTGATTTTTATTTAATGACTGGACATCACGAGTAAAATATCCATTTTGAGTAATGGCCTCGCCTTTAATCACCCTCTGCTGTTCAATCTGTTTTATTTGCGGCTGATATTTCTGTTTTAACCAGCTTTCGAACTCATCCCATAATTCGGTAATATCTTTATTTAATATCTGCTTTGTATTTGTGTTAATTCTAAATGGAAGAATATTATTGCTGTAATTTTCTATAAGAATTTTTATTGCCTGTTTGCCATAGCGCTGTTCAATAAACTGATAAAAATGTACGCCATATAAATAAGGCGTGGTTCCTGTCGGCCAGGAACGAAGCCTTATATTCACCTGACTGACGGGTTTAATGCCTTTCGCTACTTCCATACGCATCATCATTTTATATATGCTGCTCTGCCCTCTCCCAGTACCCTGCTCCTCATCCGTTTCATGATAAGTCGCCAGCCCCTCAATTAACCAGCCTGGCTGATGCAGATTGGGAAATAATAAAATATGACGGCCAAATATGTTCCGCAACCTGCTGGCTGCACCTGTGTTTTTATCAATGTGCAGTATATGAGTATATTCATGAGTGATTAGAGTATCTAACCAGTTATCATAATCTTCCAGACTGTTAGTTGTGTCAGGTGGCGCGACAAATAGCACGCTGCGATTATAAGGAAAAGGGATAGCTAAACCATTCGGTTGATCCGTTTCATCACTGATAACAAGATGTGTTTTATCTAGCGGAGTCCAGTCGATAACTGGCGACAGTTTATTATGTGCATTTTCTGCAATACCGGCTGCTTTGTTAGCCAGTGTCTGACCGCCTTCAACAAAGTGGATATAGAAATGATCGGTTTCAATAGTTTGCCAGTTGCGTGTAGGATCAACTGCGAAAGCTGTATGTGTAATAAGAAAAAGGGTGAAGGCTAAAATTATTTTAATCATGCTAACTAATATCCCTGTGCTTATTTAGCCCTGTCATCAGTTCAGTGTGTTATTTTTTTAATCCTGACCAGAGCAGCACCGATCCTGCGCCCGCTAACACCCAGCTTATTATCGGCAGACCAAACATATATAATCCTGCTGCATTCTGATTTAGTGTTAATACGCTGCTAATAAACAAAGCAGAACCTGCCAGCACAAATAATACCTGGCGCTGATTACGTATCATCTGCTGGCGTAATTTTTTTAGCTCATTAACCTGTTGCTGATGATCTTCTCCCTGTGCCGATTTCTTTAATGCTTCATATAATAATTCGGGAAGCTCGGGTAATTTCTCGACCATATAGGGCAGGTTTTTCTTAAAGCCTTTTATTAGAGCTTTAGTGCCAACCTGCTCTGCCATCCAGTTTTCTAAAAATGGTTTGGCTGTTTTCCATAAATCCAGGTCTGGATAAATCTGTCGCCCCAGACCCTCTATATTAAGCAGGGTTTTCTGCAGTAAAACCAGTTGTGGCTGAACCACCATATTAAATCGTTGAGCTGTCTGAAATAATCGCAGCAATAAATTACCAAAAGAAATTTCTTTTAGTGGCCTTTCAAAAATAGGTTCACACACACTGCGAATAGCCGATTCAAATTCATCAATCCGTGTGCCAGCCGGAACCCAGCCTGACTTTACATGTAACTCGGCTACTCGATGATAATCTCGTTTAAAAAAAGCGAGAAAGTTTTCGGCTAAATAGCGTTGATCTTCTGGACTTAAAGTCCCAACAATACCAAAATCAACTGCTATATATTTTGGATCATTCAGGTTTTCCAGATTTACAAAAATATTGCCGGGGTGCATATCCGCATGGAAAAAATTATGCTTGAACACCTGAGTAAAAAATATTTCTACGCCACGCTCGGATAACACTTTCATGTTTACCCCCATGGCTTTCATTTTTTCTATTTCACCCATGGGCATGCCATGAATGCGTTCCATCACCATGACATTGCGACGAGTTTCATCCCAGTAAACTTCTGGTATATACAGGCTATCTATACCTTCAAAATTTCGCCTCAGCTGACTTGCATTGGCTGTTTCTCGCATTAAGTCTAATTCATCAATGATGGTTTTTTCATAATCCGCTACAATTTCTATGGGTCTTAAGCGCCGCGCCTGAGATGAATATCGCTCCGCCAGTTTTGCCACAATAAACAATAAAGCAATATCACGTTTTATAACGGGCAGCACATCGGGGCGCAAAACTTTAACCACCACTTCAGTACCATCTTTTAATGTTGCCGCATGCACCTGAGCAACGGATGCTGAAGCCAGTGGGGTTTCATCAAAAGAGCCAAACACTTCCTCTACAGTCTGGCCGTAAGCTTTTTCTACTATGCCTTTTGCCTTGCCGCCATCAAAAGGTGGCACGCTGTCCTGCAATAAAGACAGTTCTTCAACTATTTCTTCAGGCAACAGATCTTTTCGAGTGGATAACATCTGGCCGAATTTTATAAAGATGGGCCCCAGATCTTCCAGCGCATGGCGAACCCGCTGCCCACGAGGTGCTCGACGATGAATGAACCAGTTCCACGGCAAAACATACATCAGGAAACGAAATGGCCGGAATAAATGTATAGCAAAAACTATATCGTCAAGGCCATGTTTGACCAGAATATAATTTATATACAGCAGTCTTAAAACTTGTGAGGGTCTAATCATATTTATTATTTTAAATGACTATTTATTTTCGCCTGCAGGCGGTCTGCACTTTCTCTTAATTTATCTATATCTTTTATAAATCGATTAATTTCGGGTTTGCTCGGAGACAGCAAACTTTCTTCGGTTAGATATTCACCCACATCCATATACATGGATTGCTTACCCCGTTGAAACCAGCTGGAAAATTCGCGAACCACATTCCCTGTTTTATGAGCGACCATATCTCCTGTGTACTGAGATAATATTTCTTCCCAGTCGATATTAATTTGCGACAGGATTTTTTTAAACTGACTGCCCAGTCGGGTATCACCGGAGATAACCACTTCTCCCGAAAACAAAACCGGCGCCGCATTTTTTAATACACTGAGTTTGGCCAGTGCCACCGGTGTACCCTGAAGGCGAGTATCCGCTTCACCATCAAAATCTGACATAATCATCATGCCATCTTCGCCAGGAAATAAATATAAACTTTGATTAATGCCCTGAATATCGATGGCAATAATTTTGCCTTCCATATCAGAAAATTTTTGCAGCGTTTCAGGGTCCAGTGATAAATACTGGTTAAAGGCTGTTTCAAAAGCTGCGGTAATTAATTGCGGCAAACTCATATTATTAAATCTGACCGCATTAAATTTTAAACCCTTTATGCAGCGCGACAACACCGCCGGTTAAATTATGGTATTTGGTTTTCGAGAAACCGGCATCATCCATCATTGCCTGTAATGTTTGCTGGTCAGGATGCATGCGAATAGATTCTGCAAGATAGCGATAACTTTCTTCATCATTGGCCACCAGCTTGCCTATTAAAGGCAGCAGCTTAAATGAATAGGTATCATAAACGGGAGCCAGACCAGGTGCGACAGGTTTGGAAAATTCCAGTATCAGTAATCGCCCGCCAGGTTTTAATACGCGATACATTGAGCGCAGTGCACTGTCTTTATCGGTTACATTACGCAGACCAAATGCAATGGTAATGCAGTCAAAATAGTTATCTGGAAAAGGCAGACATTCAGCATTGGCCTGCACATAACGCATATTACCGGCAATACCTTTATCAATTAAGCGTTCACGACCCCGGTTTAACATGGAAGAATTAATGTCAGACAAAATCACTTCACCTGAAGCACCAACCATTTTTACCATTTTAGCGGCAAGGTCACCGGTGCCACCGGCAAGATCTAAAACTCGTTGACCTGCTTTAAGCCCGGTTTGACTTAAGGTAAAACGCTTCCATAAACGATGCACTCCGAACGACATTAAATCATTCATTACGTCGTATTTATCTGCCACGGAATGAAACACGCCGGCGACTCGCTTTACCTTGTCTTTAACATCAACCTGCTCGTAACCAAAATGGGTTTTATTACTCATACTTTTTCAACTGCCAGATAAAACGAAATTTAATTGCTCAGCTCTTTGTGTTTAATGCCCGCTTCCTGCAGACGATTTAAATAATCTTTCCAGTAGTTGTCATAATCTGCGCCCAGTTTGTGCAGATATTCCCAGGAGTACAGACCGCTGTCGTGGCGATCATCAAACACCAGTTTCACTGCATAGTGACCAACCGGTTCAATGGCATTGATATTAACGCCTTCTTTTCCTGTTTGCAGCACTTCTTCACCCGGACCATGACCCGCGACTTCTGCGGAGGGTGAATATACTCGCAAAAACTCGCAGGTATATTTATAGGCGGCACCATCGTCGAATTCTATTTCAAGAATGCGGGATTTTTGATGCAGATTGATACTGGTGGGTTTTGGCATTGTTTATTTACTCCGAACTTTATTTTAGAGCCTGTGGGGGAAGATTGCTCTATGGGGTTATTGCTCACGGACTCTATAGAATCCGGATCAGTATTCTACATGACTATGGCTTTAATCTCGATGATTTGAGGGTTGGTCTTAAGATCACAAGATTTACCGCAAATGAACGCGAATAGACACAAATAAAACAAACCTAGGCTGTGGTTTCATTCTACAGTTTGTCATCCCTCAGCTGCGCTCGGGATGACAGAATGCTGGGACGCAGGTTAATGCCCACTTCTATATTTATGTTTTATTTGCGTCTATTCGTGTTCATTTGCGAACAAAATGCTTTTAATCTTCCGCGTCTAATCATAAACAGTCACTAACCACTTACAATATATAACGACTTAAATCTTCATCTTTTACCAGATCACCCAGGCTGTCTTCCACATAGCCCGAATTAACAGTCAGCGCCTCGCCAGATTTATCTGCCGCTTCAAACGATACACTTTCCAGCAATCGCTCCATCACCGTATGCAGCCGTCGAGCTCCGATATTCTCGGTTTTTTCATTTACATCGTGGGCGACTCTGGCAATACTTTCCACACCATCTGCTTCAAAATTTACGGTAAAACCTTCGGTGGCCAGCAGTGCCGAATACTGGGTAGTCAGTGAGGCATCAGGTTCAGTCAGAATGCGGACAAAATCTTTTGTCGTCAGCGCCTGCAGCTCTACGCGGATGGGCAAGCGCCCCTGTAATTCGGGAATCAAATCTGAAGGTTTAGCCAGATGAAAAGCACCCGATGCAATAAACAGAATATGGTCAGTCTTGACCATGCCATATTTGGTGCTCACGGTGCAGCCCTCTACCAGTGGCAGCAAATCTCTTTGCACCCCTTCGCGGGAAACATCGCCCCCTGAACTCTCACCCTTTTTCACCACCTTATCTATTTCATCAATAAACACTATGCCGTTCTGCTCAGCATTACGCACCGCGTCGAGTTTTAGCTCGTCTTCATTGACCATTTTTGCTGCTTCTTCTTCTACCAGAATTTTTCTGGCTTCCGCTATTCTGAATTTGCGCTGTTTTGTTTTATCATTGCCCAGATTCTGGAACATGCCCTGCAGCTGGGAAGTCATTTCTTCCATACCCGGTGGTGCCATAATTTCTACGCCCACAGAACCCGCACTCACTTCAATTTCGATTTCTTTATCATCCAGCTCACCATTGCGTAACTTGCTGCGGAACTTCTCCCGGGTTGAGCTGGGCTCCTGCTCTTCTGGCTCACCAAAGCTGTTTCTGGGTGGCGGCAACAGCGCATCGAGAATGCGCTCTTCTGCGGAATCTTCGGCACGATGATGGACTTTTGCCATTTCTTCTTCGCGGGTTACTTTTACCGACATATCAACAAGATCGCGAATGATGCTGTCTACTTCTCGGCCAACATAGCCCACTTCGGTGAATTTTGTCGCCTCTACTTTTATAAAAGGCGCATTAGCCAGCTTCGCCAGACGACGGGCAATTTCAGTTTTGCCCACACCCGTGGGGCCAATCATCAATATATTTTTGGGCGTGATTTCATTACGCAGATCTTCGGCAACCTGCTGACGACGCCAGCGATTACGCAATGCAATGGCCACTGCTCTTTTCGCATCATCCTGACCGACGATGTGCTTATCCAGCTCACCGACTATTTCCCGTGGTGTCATTTCCGACATGTTATTACCTAATATTGGATTTCTTCTAGAGTTAAATTCTGATTGGTGTAAATGCAGATATTGCCTGCAATACTAAGACTTTTTTCCACTAGTTCTCGCGCCGACAGCTCGGTATTATCATACAGCGCACGCGCCGCAGCCTGAGCGTAGGAGCCACCTGAACCTATGGCGAGCAGATCGTCCTGTGTATCAATGACATCACCGGTGCCTGAAATAATGAGTGAGGCTTCTTCATTAGCAACAATCATCATCGCTTCCAGCTTTCGCAGCATGCGATCTGTGCGCCAGTCTTTGGCCATTTCCACCGCCGAGCGCACCAGCTGACCACTGTGCTTTTCAAGCTGGCCTTCAAAACGCTCGAATAAAGTAAAGGCATCCGCAGTCGCGCCCGCAAAACCCACCAGCACTTTGTCATTAAATAATCGGCGCACCTTAACGGCATTAGGCTTCATAATGGTATTGCCCAGGCTGACCTGACCATCACCACCAATAACCACAGAGCCTGCTCTGCGTACCGATAAGATTGTTGTTCCGTGCAGGGTTGTTTGCACTGATTTCTCCGTCGTCAAAAAAAGCTATTGTACATTAAGATGGAATGAATGCGGCCAGAAGGCTGATTTTCAAGGCCTGAAGCTAAATTTAGTATTTCTCTGTCAGATATTTAACGCTCAAAATGGCGCGAACATGATATATACACTATCCTATATAATTATTAAAACACTTGCACCAAACAAGCTTAACCTTACCCACGCTGAACCTGACCCACCCTATGTTTGATCAAAGCCACTTATTATTACTCATCGTTGCCATTACCCTGATAATAATACTGGCGGTATATCTGTACATCAGGCAACAGACTCAATCTTTCAAAACACTCTCTGATGAAATTGACATCATTAAAACCGATGCTGAACAACGCACTCAGCAACTAAAATCTGCCCAGCTCGAACTTAAAAAACAAACCGCTCTACTTAATATGTTACAGCAGGCGAATGTGGATTTTTTAGAGCATTCACAATTAGATCGTGCGGCACAGTTTATGATGAATAGACTAGTGGAGATCACGGAAAGCAAATGTGGATTCATTGGTGAAGTCATTAAACAACCAAATGGTGAAACAGATGTTCATATGTTTTCTGCCTGTCATAACAGAAAGAATACAATTGTTAATGACTGCAGTAGCTTAAATAATTCTTCCACTGATACTGATCTGATGAGTGAAGTCATGAAATCAGGCCAGGTTGTTATTAGCAACAGAGAACTGAACGGACCCGAAAATGCAGGTATGCCAGGCTGTTGCACCGTTATAACTAACTGTATGCTGGTGCCCGTTTTTTATGGTGAAGAGATTGTCGGTATATATGGACTGTCAGATCGCATAGAAGGTTATGATGAAAATCACATCGATTTTCTGTCTCCCTTTAATGCAACTTATGCCGTACTTATTCATGCCAAACGCAGTCATGATGAACAGGTTGCTATACAGGAAAATTTATTACTGGCCAAACTCGATGCAGACAAAGCCAGTTATGCAAAAACTGAATTTCTATCTCGCATGAGCCACGAGCTACGCACGCCTCTTAATGTTATTTTAGGCTACTCACAATTACTACTGGATGAAGTGCAATATAAAATTGAACCTGACGTTGCTAACTGTTTAAGTAAAGTAGAGCAATCTGGCAATCATTTACTAAAACTTATTAATGAAGTGCTCGACCTGTCACATGTTGAGTCTGGTGTTTTAAACCTGGAACTAAAATCTATTAATCTTGCAGAAGTCATGAGTGAAGCTATTAATATGGTAACGGTTTTGACTGAACAGAAAAATATTCAGATTTTTTATGCTAAAGACAGTTTTGAAAAAATAAATGTTAGATCTGATCGACTCAGATTACTCCAGGTTATGGTTAATTTATTATCTAATGCCGTAAAATACAATCGCAACAATGGCTCAGTTAATATCAGTGGATACATTGAAAATGATGATTTTATTATCTCCATAGAGGACACGGGCATTGGCATACCCGAGGACAAGCAGGATAAATTATTTATCGCCTTTGATCGCCTCGGCGCTGAAAGCAGCGACATAGAAGGCACGGGCATCGGCCTGCCTATCACAAAGAAATTAATTGAAATAATGGGTGGCCAGCTAAAAATGGAAAGCCGTGTAAATAAAGGAAGCACTTTTTATGTGCATTTAAAGCACAGCCTGGCTGAAAAAAAATACAATAAATCACTTAATGGCCACGACACCGTTTACCTCGAAGGCATCGAACAGGGTCCACATACTATTTTATATATTGAAGATAATAAAGAAAACACGATACTGGTTGAAAATATATTAAGCAGATTCCCATCTATTCATCTAGTTACTGCAGAAAATGGTTTGACCGGGCTGAAACTCGCCAGCAGTATTCATCCAGATATTATTTTACTTGATATTCAATTGCCTGATTTAAATGGTTTTGATGTAATAAAACAATTACGTGATAAAAAAGAAACTGCGGCAATACCTGTGCTTGGCGTTAGTGCAAATGCAATGCCTCAGGATATAGATAAAGCTTTAGCAGCAGGCTTTAATAATTATATAACCAAGCCCATTGATATCCGTATTTTTCTTGATATTATCAATGACACTCTGATTTCACTAAACGATTCTTCTTCAGAAAATTAAAAACTTCGGTGCCTATTTTTTTGTGATCACTTTAGCTCTGGGATGTGCTGAATCATATATTTTTGCCAGATGCTGAAAATCAAGATGGGTGTAGATTTGCGTGGTGCTTAAATTAGCATGGCCCAGTAATTCCTGCACTGCTCTTAAATCGTGACTGGATTCAAGGATATGAGAAGCATAAGAGTGACGCATTAAATGCGGATAACATCTTCGATCCAGGCCTTTAAATTGCGCCCATTTTTTTAATCTTTGCTGCACGCTCGATGCACTAATTCGTGTGCCTCTCTGACTAACAAATACAGCCTGCTCATTTTCTTTAGCAAAATGATTTCTCTGTTTCATCCATTTTTTTAATGCGGTTTCAGCCTTTTCACCAAATGGAATAATGCGCTGTTTACTGCCTTTGCCTGTTACATCAAGGGTTTTTCCCTGCCATTCAATTTTATGTGTATCTAAACCAATGAGTTCTGCTAATCGTAAACCACAACCATATAGCAGTTCCATTATTGCCATATCTCTTACTGCCAGAGGATTTTTCTCATCCAGCCGCATTAAATTATCCAGATCATCTGGAGTTAATACTTCTGGTAGTTTACGTGATGATTTAGGCGCACTTACACCCAGCGCAGGATTTTTTTCTGCTATTTTATTTCTCAGTAAAAAATTAAACAGACTTCGAATAGACGACAGTGAACGCTGAATGCTTTTACCACCCAGGCCTTTACGATGAATTTGAGCCACATAAGATCGAATGTGTTGATGGTCTATTTTATTCCAGCTGGTTATTTTATTTTGTTTGCAGAATTCAATAAACCTGTTCAGGTCGCGCTGGTAATTTGTAAGGGTATGAGGCGAATAACGCTTTTCTGTTTTTAGAAATTGAAAAAAAGACTGGCAATCTGTTTCATAGAAAGACATTTGCGTTTTCTTTTGCTTTGTCTTTTATTTCTTCAAATAAGGCTTAATCGACGCACTTACCAGATCGGATAAATGCTGTAAAAAATCTGTGCCCATACCCGGATGATAATGCTGCTCATCTTTACTGCCTAAACCAATCAGGCCATAGGTTTCTGCATCAGCTATTGGCACAACTGCACCTGAGCCAGGTTTTTCAGACTCTGATGCAAAAAACAACTGAGCCTGCTCAGTCGTAAAACGACCACACTGAATGCGCTTTTCATCAATGCTCGCACGAAACTCTTCCAGCCGCTCATCATCTACATGCACATAACGCTCTGCCTGCTGCTCAACAAGATCGGCATCTTCTGTAATCAGAACTATAGAAAAGAAATCGGTATTAAGATTATTGCGTATTTCATCATCAATGCTGGCAATAATGTCATCCAGCCCATCCACCATAAACAGATTAATGGCCAGTCGTTGCAGGCTGGCATTTAATCTCTGGTTATCATGAACCGCATCCACCATCTCATTTAATTTATTTTCAAAATGAGAATTGCGCCCTCTTAGCAAAGAAATCTGACGCTCAACCAGAGACACCGCAGTACCGGTTTCGTGGCGGATATCCATATCTGTCAGCAGGTGTGCATTCTTTATAAAAAAATCCGGATTAGCGATAAGAAAGTCTATAACCTGTTGTTCATCAACAAGTGATTCTGTTTGTTTGGCATTTGCTTGAGTTGTCACAGTTCTATTTGTCCTTCAAATACAGTGGTTGCGGGCCCGGTCATATATAATGGATTATTGCCACCCTGCCAGCGTATAACAAGCTCGCCACCAGGTAAACTGACTTTTACGGTTTCATTTAACCAGCCCTGAATCTGGCCGGCGACGACAGCGGCACAGGCACCGGTGCCACAGGCCAGAGTTTCACCTGCGCCCCGCTCATACACTCTTAAATTAATCGCACCTTTTTTCACAATCTGCATAAAGCCCACATTAACGCGCTGAGGAAAGCGGCGATGGGATTCTATTTGAGGCCCCAGCTGTGCCACCGCTGCCTGCTTTATATCATCAACACGCAGCACTGCGTGAGGGTTGCCCACAGAAATAGCCGCAATATTGTAAAACTCACCCTCAAGCTCCAGCTCATAACTCAATGCTTTTTGAGTCGCTTCAAATGGCAGGCTGGCAGGATCTAAACTGGGCACGCCCATATTTACCGTTACCTGATCGTCTTTTTCTATGCTCAGCACAATCAGGCCTGATGCGGTCTCAACTTTTATATTCTGATTTTGGGTCAGGCCTTTATCCACCACAAAGCGGGCAAAGCATCGTGCACCATTACCACATTGCTCGACTTCACCACCATCGGCATTAAATATTCTATAGCGAAATTCTGCCTGACTAGACTGAGGAGGCTCTACCAGCAATAGCTGATCACAGCCCACACCAAAGCGACGATCAGCCAGAAATCTGACCTGATCTGGATTGAGATCCAGGGACTGATTAATGGCATCCATGACAATAAAGTCATTGCCCAGGCCGTGCATTTTGGTGAAATTTAATAACATGTTAAGGAGCATACCTGAAATTTTACTCTGGAACAGAATTCAAAGAGCTTCGCAGAAGCGACCTTCAGGTCGCGATTATTGCAGGCTGATCAAATCGCGACCCATCTTTATTACAATATGGGGCGCCCAAAAATAAACACCTTTTTTGCGTCAAATCTTTTTAGCTAATCAACTTAGCAGTGTCTCGCCCTGCATCAACTGATCAAACTTTTCTCTTTTGCGTATCACCTGTGCATTAGTTCCATCCACCATTATTTCAACAGGCCGTGGACGAGAATTGTAATTAGAGCTCATGGTAAAACCATAAGCCCCGGATGATCTAACAGCCAGCAAATCGCCCTGCTGCAAATTCAGCTGCCGCTCCTTGCCTAAAAAATCTCCGGTTTCACACACTGGCCCCACCAGATCATATATTTTTCCTTCACCCTGTCTCGGCTGTAGTGGCACGATATTCTGCCAGGCGCCGTATAACGATGGCCTGACCAGATCATTCATGCCGCCATCGATAATGGCGAAATTTTTATGCTCGTTATGTTTCAGATACAGCACTTCGGTGAGAAACACACCGGCATTACCGGCTATGGCTCGACCCGGCTCAATCAGTATTTCCAGCTTGCGCCCGGCAAGAGGCTCGACCAGTGCCTGCACCTGCTCTGCCGGAGAGGGCGGGGTTTCATCTTTATAACAAATACCCAGGCCCCCACCTAAATCAATATGATGCAGATGAATATCGTGACTGGCCAGCTCGTCAATCAGCTCCAGCACTCGATTTAGTGCATCCACAAACGGTTCAACCTGAGTCAGTTGTGAACCGATATGACAGTCAATGCCTTCAATCTGAATATGCGCCATTGCGGCTGCCTGACGATACACCGCCACCGCCTGCTCATGGGCAATACCAAATTTATTATCTTTTAGCCCGGTTGAAATATACGGGTGGGTCTGTGCATCCACGTCCGGATTCACTCGCAATGAGACCGGGGCTTTTATTCCCTGCTCCCCCGCCACTTCATTCAGCAGCTCAAGCTCATCGACGGATTCCACATTAAAGCAGCGAATGCCCGCCTGCAGTGCGCGCTGCATTTCATATCGGATTTTGCCGACACCAGAAAATACCACCCGAGACGCTTCACCACCCGCCAGCAGCACGCGCTCAAGTTCGCCGAGAGACACAATATCAAAACCCGAGCCTAGTCGTGCCAGCACATTTAATACCGCCAGACTGGAATTAGCCTTTACTGCATAGCAGACAAGATGAGGGCGATCACCCAGCGCATTATCAAATGCGCGCCAGTGACGCTCAAGGGTGGCCCGGGAATACACATAGGCAGGGGTGCCGTGTTGTCTGGCTAATTCAGACAGATCCACATCTTCGGCAAATAGCCGGCCATTTTTATATTCGAAATAATCCATGGATTTTTATTCTTCTGACTCTGTTTTTTTCTGTTGCGTTGTCTGCGGCGAATCGGCTGATGAATCTAAATCATCATCAGGTAAATATAAGCTGCCCATTTTCCCACAGGCAGATAACATTATGAACATTAAAAATAATAATCCCTGCTTCCAGAAAAACTTCATATCTCAACTCTTCTCGACTGATTAAACGTGTATTATCCTACGTTATGCGTCTAAAAAGCAGCATTTTTCTCTGGGTTTCTCTCGCCACCATTTTACCTTTAACCGCTCTGGTTCTGGGTATTACTGCCTATAGCGAATACCTGCACAGGCAGAATGTTGATCAGGATATCCGCAGTAATATGAAAAATATTATTTCTGAGATGAATTTCCGCCTGAGCTATGAGCGAGAAGTTATTATGTCTCTAGCCAGTTCACCGGCCATGCAACAGTTTTCGCCGGTGTTAATTCAGGCAGCAGAAGGTGATCTGCACCCCGAATATTTTGATGAAACAAAGAAGCTCAATGATTTTCTTGCTGGCTTTCAACATTCTGTACCCGATCTGGATACGGTCAGAGTGCTGGATATCGATGGCAACACATTAGTTAAAGTTCGTTTCGGCAAACACCTTCCCGCCCTGTTTGAAGGCATGCAGGATGTACCACTGGCAGAAGAAGAACTGATCGATGCAGAATTTCTACAGTGGATGCTACAGCTCGAAGCCAATAAGCTGGTTTATGGTCAACTGCCTTTAAGTCAGCGGGATTATATCAGCGGCCGTGAACTTTCTTTATTTAATTCTATAGTGCCATTAACCGATACCAACAATGAAACCATTGGTTTTTTAACTGCCCGGGCACAGGGCGATCAACTTGATCGCATTCTAAAAACCCTGCCCCGCTCTCATCAGTTGAAAATAAATATTGTTGAATTAAATCCTGACAATCCATTACGTCATGGCATGCTGCTTTTTAGTGATGATAAATATATTAACTTTAATGAACTTCATGAACCTGATTCAAAAATTAATTACATAATTGAAGATAAGCTGTGGACTCAATTACAGAGTAATCGTTATGGCAGTTACTTCCACAGTAAAGATTCTCAGCGTTATTACTATCAGGAGTTTTACCCCTATGCCAACCAGTTAGTCAGTTGGGCGATTATTTTAAAACTGGATAATGATCTGCTCGCCGCACCCTTTCAACGTATTCGCTCTGGCCTGTTAGCATTTGCATTGGTCGCTCTTATTATTAGTCTGATTCTTGCCAATATGGGCGCTCGGCATATTGCTGAACCTATTATTAAATTTTCCAGAACATTAAAAAATTATGCTGATGGCGACACCAAACTAAAAGAACTCACCTATGAAGGCGCAGATGAATTACAGGAACTGGATGTCTCTTTTCATTACCTGGCTGAAACACTTGAAACCGCAAAAGATGAACGTGACCGTGCACAGAAAATGATGTTGCAAAAAGCCAAACTTGCCAGCATTGGTGAAATGGCTGCGGGCATTGGCCACGAAATAAATAATCCATTAAATAATATTCTCTCTTATACTAAACTTATTAAACGTGACACGCCTGATCTCACCAACGAACTGGAAGAAGATATTAGTGGCCTGAAAAGCGAAGCATTACGAGCCAGTCGAATTGTTAAAGGCATACTCAATTTTGCTCGACAGGTACCGCCAGAGTATACGCAATTCGATGTAACTGAATGGTTAAATGAAACACTTGTGCTGGTTAAATCGGATTCTAATAAACACCATGTTGAAATGTCTCTGGCATGTAATGAAGATATTTTACTGGAAGGTGATCGCCAACAATTGCAACAGGTACTGCTTAACCTTTTAATTAATGCCATACAGGCCAGTGAAAAAAATCAGGTAGTTAAATTAAGCGCCCAGAAAATTGAAATGGAGCAAATAAAAATTATAGTGTCTGACAGTGGCAAGGGCATAAACAAAGAAGACCATGATAAAATATTTGATCCCTTCTTTACTACAAAAACTGTAGGTGAAGGAAGTGGGCTTGGTTTATCTATTAGCCTGGGCATAGTGGAATATCACCACGGAGTTTTAAAACTTGAAAGCAATAAACATGGTGGCACCGACGCTATTATGATTTTACCTTTACATGAAGCTTAAATATGACAACTGATTTACGTGTGCACTTTATAGACGATGATGTTACTGCTGGTGATTTGTTCCGCCGTTTTAGTCGTGGTAAAAATTATGATATTAAAATATTTCGTGATCCCGCCGTAGCACTTGAAGACATTCAGAAAAACGGCAGCAATCTTGTTATTACCGATTTGAGCATGCCTGGTATGTCGGGGCTGGATTTATTAGAATCTATTCGTAAAACAGATATTGAATTACCCGTCATTATGATCACTGGATTTTCTACCGAAGATAACGCCATAAAAGCCCTGCGCCTGGGTGCAGCTGATTTTATAAAAAAACCTTTTGATATGGATGATCTATTTGCCCAGATAGACCAGATGCTTAATCAGGCAGCAGAGCGTAAACAGAAAAAAGAAAAACGCCCTCGCATGGAAGACCAGCAAAATCAGTTTGGCATGATTGGTCATTCTAAAGCTATCAATAATATTTTTAAAATCATAGATAAAATTTCCGATATCCGCTGCAACGTTATTATTGAAGGTGAATCCGGTACTGGCAAAGAACTGGTTGCCCACGCACTGCACAGCCATAGCATATTTGCCGACCAGCCTTTTATTGTAATAGATTGCGGCTCTCTCACTGACAGCCTGCTGGAAAGCGAATTGTTTGGCCATGAAAAAGGAGCATTCACTGGCGCTCATCAGGATAAACCTGGTTTAATGGAAGTCGCTAATGGCGGCACAATTTTTCTCGATGAAATCTGTAACATCTCTGATGCCATGCAAATGAAATTAATGCGGGCGGTGCAGGCACAACAGGTGACTCGTGTGGGCGGCATTCAACCGGTTGATATTGATGTGCGTTTTATTGTCGCCACCAATCGCAATTTTGAAGAGATGATTGAAAGCGGTCAGTTTCGCCATGATCTGTATCATCGCCTTAATGTTGTTTCCATTACCATGCCTCCACTTCGAGAACGAAAATCTGATATAAAATTATTAATTCATCATTTTGTTAAAGAGTTTGCATCTCGCTATCAGCGAAATGTAGAAGGCTTTGATGAAGACTCTATGCAACGACTTGAAAACTACAGCTGGCCGGGAAATATCCGTGAATTAAGAAATACAGTTGAACGCAATATTGCACTGGCTGATGATTCTATTTTGCATATTGATAACGATATACTTAACGCCACCAATGAGCAGGGCATTGACACAGACACGCCTACTTTAGACCTGCTTGAAAAACGTTACATAATGAAAATTCTTGATCGCTGCAATGGCAATAAAGAGCAGACAGCTGAAATTCTCGGCATAAATAAATCCACTCTCTGGCGTAAATTGCAAAGCTGGCAGAAAAATGAGTTATTGTAGGAGCGAGTCTTTAGCTCACGATGCTTGCAGGCTGCCAAAATAATCAGTCAGACATCGCGAGCTAAAAACTCGCTCCTACAGAAAATTTTACCGCTTCACCTTACTGTTTGGGATGATTTTCATTTTTCAAAAAGGTTTATACTCTCAGCATATTTTTTATATGGAATATCAGCTTGAGCATTCCCCAGCAATATCAGCTCGTTGAAACACGACTACAGGAAAAACTCGATAACGGCACCACCCGCTGCAATCTGTGTTTATGGCGCTGCAAAATTGCCCACGGCCAGCGTGGATTTTGCCAGGCTCACGTTAATCGCGATGGCACTCTATATAACCTCTCCTACGGCATTCTCTCTTCTATCGACATTGATGCCATCGAAGATAAACCGGTAAAACACTATCGCCCGGGTACTCAGGTAATATCCGTGGGTAGCTACGGCTGCAGCTTTCGTTGTGACGGCTGCCACAATCTCGATATTTCCTGGGGCGTGGAAGCGCTGGACGATCTGGCTAAAGGTGAATCTAAAGATGCATGGGTATCGCCTCAGTCATTAGTGGATACCGCAATCAGAGCCGGGGTTCAGGGCATTGCCTTCACCTATTCTGAGCCTGCAGTGTGGCTGGAGTATGTGCTGGATGTAAGCCAGCTGGCTCACAAAGCCGGCCTTTATACCCTGTATGTTTCCAACAGTTATGTCACTGACGAGGCTCTTGAGCTCATGGCGCCCCATATTGATGTGCTGTGCTCAGACATTAAAAGTATGAGCGATGATTTCTATAAAGATATCTGTCGCCCAGCCAGTGTTGAGCAGATTCTGCACTCTATTAAAAAAGCCCACGATCTGGGTATACATGTGGAAACCCGCACCAATATCATCCCCGGAAAAAACGATGACCCAGTTGAGTATTACAAAATAGCCTGCTGGGTTAGAGACAATCTGGGCATAGATAGCCCCTGGCATATCACACGATTTTTCCCGGCTTATAAACTCAGCCACCTGCCGGCTACTCCGGAAGCAGATTTACTTGCCGCTAAAGACGCCGCGGAGAAAGCAGGCCTGAAAAATATTTACGTGTATAATGACAAGGGATGTGACTGCGCTGAAGAAAATCGTCCCATCGAGTTTTATCTCAATAGCAGCGTGGAAGATATTCATCAGCTTAAAAAATGCGCCGCCAGCTGTTGTGGAGATGAAGGCGTTTTACTTAAAAAATACGAATAGAAGAGTGACACATGACTAGAATGGTTCAATGCGTGGTACTAAAAGCAGAAGCGGAAGGCCTGGATAAACACACCCACCCCGGCGACCTTGGCCAGCGAATATATGAAAATGTTTCTAAAGAAGGCTGGAAACAATGGCTGGAACGCTTAACTATTATTATTAATGAAAACGGTTTAAATACCGCAGATGTAGAAAACCTAAAAACCATAGAAAAACATATGCTGGGATTTTTCTTTGCCGAAGGTGACTTTGGTCATATGCCTGCTGGATTTAATGCCGGTGGCGGTGGCAAAAAATAACAGCCACATTCCAGAAACATTAATCTACAAATGGAGCGCTCATACTCATTTGTAGATTGATCGTTAAATCTTTATACCTTACTTATTATGCTCTGCGTTTCGCGAAACCAATTAAGCCGATTAGCCCTGATGCAAACAGCCATACCGCTGCAGGCACAGGAACATAAGTTGGGAATTGATTTTCAACAAATGCCAGATAGCTCATTGATCCATTAATATCCAGAGATAAACCAGCAAAACCCGAATCCGTTATTATTCCACCTGGCACCCCATCATTATTTGTATCAAGAGTTGATAGTGTAAGAATAGTGACATCACTATTAGCATCATAGTTATAATCAACAATCAGATCCGCAAATACATTGACATTAGTCGCCCCCAGAGAATCCATCTGAGCCGTCATAAACAAACTGCCATAGGAGGTTTCGGTTATTGTCATATTATAAAGAGAAATATCTGGAAGAGCGCCAGTCGCAGCTGAAGTTATACTACCTGAACTGGTACCCAGCAAAGAATCATAAGCAAAGTTGCCATTCACAATAGGAGAATTTACAACGACATTGCCATTGCTGGGATCTCTTAATGTAAGAGATGAACCGGAACCAATATAAGTATCGAAATTGAATACTACAGTTGCTGCCGATACAGAACTCATTATAAAAGTTGATATTAGAATACTAAGAATTATTATTTTATTTTTCATTTTTATTATTTCCCTGTCGAGTTATTTAACAAAACCGCGTTAATATTATTGGTTTTACATAAAAAGCAAAATACATGCCGATTTCAGAGAAAATTATTAAAGTCATATGCTTATGTGATTTTAAATGGATAAATTTCGCTTCCACAAAGACAAAGTGTAAATGCATTCGACAACGGCTACATATTGCTTTATGAGTTTAATACCGAGTCTCTATTTTAACTGATCATTTCAAGTTTTATATTCGGTGCCATGACAAAATTTAATTCATTAAATGACTGCTGCAAAGCATCAATCACCTGCTGGCGAGTTTCTGCTTTTGCAAAAATATATCCCGGGTATTGATTACCTTCAGGCAAGGCAACCAGCTCATTGCCCTGGCGAATAATAATATCGACTTTTTCAATGTGTTTAACTTTTTGCGCGGCAGGTAAACCCTCAACTCGGCGCAAAATTCCAGGCTGTTTAATGGGCATCATCATGACACCACGAGCTTCTTTGGGCGGCTTTATTTCAGGTGACTGACCAATAGCAAGCGACACGGCCAGCTGCTCAAGATTAAATTCATTACCCTGATCTAAACTACGGGCGCAGTCACCCCCTATAGTGCGACAGGCCACTTCCAGTATCCATGCATCCTGTTTGTTTACTCTTAGCTCTGCATGCACAGGCCCTGTAACCAGACCATATGCTTTACAGGCCTGTGCAACTCTCCGGGTAATTTTTTGCTGTGTTGCATCATCCAGCTGTGAGGGTGTTACATAAATTGTTTCTTCAAAATAAGGCCCTGTTAAAGGCTCAGGCTTATCGAATAAAACCAGACTGTGCAACTGCCCCTGATGTAAATAACCTTCAAAGGCCACTTCAACACCATCAATATAATCTTCAATCAATACATAGTTTTGTTCAAACTCATCACTGGCATCAGCCATAATATTTTTAATGCGCTCACATGCCGCAATAAATTCAGCTTCATTATTAACTCGAATCACACCTTTACTGGCGGATAAATTAACCGGCTTTATTACACAGGGCCAGGGTAAGCCCGCCATCTGTTTTTGCAGGGATTGTCGTAAATCAATCAGACAATGAATGGGAACGGGGCAACCCGCTAAAGCCAGATGAGCTCGAGCCAGATCTTTACGCCGAGTTAATTTTGCAGCCTCTGGAGGGTTATGGGGTAAGTTTAATTTTTCTGCAACTTTTGCGGCCAGCTCAACCGTACTGTCATCACTGCCCATCACTCCAGCAAAAGGTTTTTGACTCGCATAACTAAGAATTAATTCTACTGCGCTATCTATGTCATCCAGATTTATATGTAGGCCTGCATTTACTTCTGTGACGAGTGAGTGTTCGCCGCGAGAAGCAATCAGCACTTCCAGTCCCATCTTTTGAGCTGCCTGAATATAGGGAGCAATACGATAGCTGTTCGGTTGGGCGATGAGTAAAAATCGTGGCTTGTTCATAATATTACTATGAGAAATGACTGTGTAAGGAATGAGCCAGAAGTGACGTTCGGAAAGATCTAACGCAAGAGCGCAATATTTTTGTAGGAGCAACCTTTAGGTCGCGATAATTGCAGGCTGCTAAAATCGCGGCCTGAAGGTTGTTCCTACAGCACACCAGGTGCGTCTTTGCGTTAATTTTTTAATTACCCAGTTCCACTAAAGAATAAAAATAACCCTTCAGAAGCTAGCCGCCACCAGCTGAACCGCAACCACCACAGGTGCCACTGCCACCAGCATTAGCGAAGACGTTTTTAAACACAAAACTTTTATTAACGCCTTCATCACGATAATCGATTTCTACACCTTCAAGATAACCAAGTGCAACAGAATCAACATAAACATTCATGCCATCATCCATTTCTAATACACAGTCAAAATCTGTGGGTTTATCGACAAAGGTCATACCATAAGTCATGCCACCACAGCCACCACCGGCAACATAAATGCGAATACCATTCACATCTTCTTCATTATCAATAATGGCTTTTAACTGTACCGCTGCTTCGGGGGTAACTTTTACTTCTTCAGTAAGCTGGTTGCTAAATTGTGCCGTCATAATTAATACCTGTGTAACAGTTGATTTGTAATAGTTTACCATAAAAAAATGGGTTAATAGTGCACGGCCAGCCAGATGGTTTCTGAGTCTTCTTTGGTCCAGCTAACGCGATGTTTCTGATGGGCGACAATATTGATATGGTCACCTGCTGTTAAATTTTCTATCCGATTATTCTCAAATTCGATCCTGGCTTCGCCCTGAATAAGTAAAACCCATTCATCCTCTGGCTGATCATACCATTGCCCTGCGGCTGTTGTCTGACCATAAGAGACTATTCTCTCAATACGAACCTTCTCGTTTTTAACCAGACTGGTAAAAATTTCTTCCACTGAATTCGATGGGATACTGTCAAAAATATTTTCATTCATCGATAAATAATTCTTCAAGTATATGCTCTGGCGTATTATGCAAAAAAGCACCGTGCAAAGAATACAGCGCGTGCAATTTACCGACATACTGCTCCTCTTCTTTCTGCACAAATACTATGGTTTTAGTGGCAGGGGAATATTTTGGTAAACTTGATAACAGCACATCCAGATTGCTCACATTAACTCCGGCATAATTATTGCCATAGCCATAATAAAATTCAGCGAAAATAAAATCGGGCTGATGAGTTTTAAGCGCATTAATTGCCTTACGGGTTGAAGTCACCTGAATTTCTTTCACCCCAAGACGTTTAAACATAGCGGATAGCTTTGGAAACGTGGGCGATTCTATGATGGATAGAACAGTCTTTGGCATATTTATTTAAATTCATGCATGAGGCAATTTAAAACTGATAAAATGCGGCTTCATATTTCCGAGATATTTTAATGGCACTGCTAACATTACGCGACATCAAACTGGGCTTTGGCGGCCCCAATCTACTTGATTCACTTAATCTTCAAATAGATAAAAAAGAACGCCTGTGTCTATTAGGCCGCAATGGCGAAGGCAAGTCTACCTTAATGAAACTTATTGCCAGCCTGATAAAAGCAGACGATGGTTATATTGAGCACCAGCAGGATCTAAAAGTCGCCTACCTGACACAGGACGTTCCTTCTGGTTTAAGCGGTTCAATTTATGACGTAGTAGCCTCGGGGCTGGATAAGGCTGGCACTCTGCTAACGGATTACCACCATGCTGTGCTTAAAATTTCAGCGGACCCCAGCGAGCGTAATATGGCTGAGCTGGAACGCACTCAACATGAGTTAGAAGCGATTAATGGCTGGGAAATGGATCAGTACATCGACACCACCCTGTCTAAATTACAGCTGCCTGCGGATGATATTTTTTCTGATCTTTCTGGCGGGCTTAAACGACGAGTGCTGCTTGCCCGCGCTCTGGTTACCCAGCCCGACTTATTACTGCTGGACGAACCGACCAATCATCTTGATATAAAAGCCATTAACTGGCTGGAAGAATTTTTGCTGGGATGGAATGGCAGCCTGCTGTTTGTTACTCATGATCGCTCCTTTCTACGCAAACTCGCCACCCGTATTATTGAACTTGATCGCGGCAAGCTGACATCCTGGCCGGGTAATTATGAACACTACCTGCTGCATAAACAGGAAGCACTGGATGCCGAAGAAAAAGAAAATGCCCTGTTTGATAAAAAACTGGCCGAAGAAGAAGTCTGGATTCGTCAGGGCATTAAAGCTCGCCGCACTCGTAATGAAGGCCGAGTACGAGCGTTAAAAGCTTTACGAGTTGAGCGCCAGCAAAGACGTGAACGTTCCGGCACAGTTAATATGGCCATTAATGATGTTGAGCGTTCAGGTAAAATTGTCATTGAAGCCAGCAATGTTTGCTTTGATTATGAAAACCAGCCCATCGTAAAACAGTTCAGCACCACCATTATGCGCGGTGATCGAATTGGTATTATTGGCCCTAATGGCGTGGGCAAAACCACACTCCTTCAGTTACTGCTTGGCCAGCTACAACCTGATTCCGGTACAGTTAAAATTGGCACAAAACTCGATATTGCTTATTTCGATCAACATCGATCACAGCTTGATGATAAAAAATCGGTTCGCGATAATCTTGCAGAAGGTACCGACAATATTGAAATCAATGGCAGATCAAAACACGTTATCAGTTATCTACGAGATTTTTTATTTCCGCCTAACCGCGCTAATTCACCGGTGAGCACTTTATCCGGTGGTGAACGTAATCGTCTTTTGCTGGCCAAATTATTTACTCAGCCTTTTAATATGTTAGTGATGGATGAACCCACTAATGATCTCGATGTAGAAACTCTTGAATTACTGGAAGAATTATTACTGGAATACAAAGGCACATTATTATTAGTCAGCCATGACCGCGAATTTTTAAATAATGTTGTCACCAGCACACTGGTATTTGAAGGCGATGCTAAAATTAATGATTATGTTGGTGGTTACGAGGACTGGTTAAGACAGCGTCAGCTTGCATCAAAACCAGCATCTAAATCTATACAGATTGAAACAAAAAAACCAGCTGAAAAAAATTCTAAAAAATTAAGTTATAAAGATCAGAGAGAGCTGGACGCTCTGCCAAAATTAATTGAGGCGCTGGAAACTGAACTGGAACAGCTTACTGCTTCTATGGCTGAAGCTGATTTTTATCAGCAGGATAAGGATATTATTTCTCAGGCAACAGATCGACTGGCTGAAGTCGAAATAGAGCTGGAGCAGGCTTATAATAAATGGGAAAAACTGGACAGTTTGTGATTTTGTAGGAGCGAGTCTTTGCCTATATGGATATAGGCAAAGACTCGCCCCTACAAACTACTCCGCATCTTTCCCACTGAATATACGCCCCGTAAAGTCTGATTCAGTGTGGCTATGATCTTCACCCAGTATATCTTTTTTAAATGCAGCTTCATCAATATTTGCATTTAGATGCTTTACAATCGTGCGCAAATCTATTTCCGCATTTTCTATACAGGATGTACCACCAGGGGATGGGGTCATATTAAAAATAGCCCCCTTGCCCGTATCTATTTTTGCTTCGCCCATTAATAGCTTTTCATTATCTTTATCAATTAACTGCGGGCGAATACCGCCTACATGCCGCGCAAAAGTTAGATCTCGAAATTTTAATGATGGAACAATTTTTCTGACGTCTTTTAAAAAAAGAAATTTTCGAATAACCGGGATTTCAAATAACATATTTCTAAACATGTAATCTCGAATATCTTTTACTCGCAGTAAGTCCATTAATACTCTGGCAACTCGACGATCAAAACGAAAAACCTGTAAAAAATCGGGCAGGGTTTTTAAATTATATCGTTCGAGTATGGGCAGCACTAAAGCGGTTGGACCGAATCTTGTTTTACCGGGTACCAGCACATCCGGGTCACCGTGAATAGCCGCAAACGGTAGCGCATCATTCTGTACTGTGTAAACTTTGCCTTTTAATACCTGCGGCGTGAAATAATAACTACCGGCAACGGGCAAACATGAATAATGATGGCCGTAACCTAAATCATGAGCCAGCTTCAAACTATGCCCGCCGGCACAGGCAACCAGAGCTCGAGTCTTATAGCAAATGCCATTGGTTTCAACAACGAAATGATCGCTTTCTACTTTTATGTGCTGCACCGTTTCATTGTAATGCACATCCACCTGTTTACCTTCAATCATCTGCGCCTGTCTTACCAGTGATTTAGACAGGGCTTCAAAATCAACCGCGGTATATTCATCCGTTGAACCCAGAGCAATAATTTCATCATCACGAAAGCCACCATTAATCATCGCTACTTCTGGTTCAATTTTTGCGATATCTTTTTTATCCAGTAATTTTAAATTTGGATAATGATCTTTAAAAATTTGATAGCGCTCTTTTAATTGCTGACACTCTTCTGCGCCAACTCCCAGTACCATTTTAGGATATTTATAAATTATGTGGTGGCTGTCTTCCTGAGCCAGGGCATAGTTTGCCAGCATGCTGGCCGCACGCTGTACCTTGAGTGCTTTTTCCAGCGTGTAATTGGTTTCGATATCACCGCAATGCAGCGTCTGACTGTTGTTGCTGGAAAGTGAGTTAACTCTGGCAGGTGCGGCATATTTTTCCAGCACGCCTATTTGTTGAATATCGCTATATTTTGAGGCCAGATATAACAATGCGGAGCCGGAGACTCCGCAACCTATAATGAGTAAATCGTACTGGTTTGCGCTCATTTACTTAAAACTCTGAAAAGTTAGTTTATTGGGTGTAGTTTAGTTAACTATAAATATTCTGCACCTTAGTTATTTGATTGTGACGGCTTATAGTCAGCAGCGGAAGTTTAAAAGAAAAGGCATGTTGTCCGCAAATGAACGCGAATGCACGCAAATAAAACATAAACACAGGATTAGTCACCCCGTATTCTGTCATCCCGAGCGCAGTCGAGGGATCTTGCTACCCGGATCGCTAAGATCCCTCGGCTGCGCTCGGGATGACAAACTATAAAAAACCATATCTTAATAGGTTTTTTATTTGCGTGTATTCGCGTTCATTTGCGGTAAAATCTTTTGACTTTAATGTCGGCTTCACGACAATAGCAGTCACTACTTCCAACATATACACGCACAAAAAAGGGAGTCAACTGACTCCCTTTGAAATAACCAGCAAGGTTTAAAATTTCAGATCTTAACTACAACCCTTAGGACGTGGCAAACCTGCAATTTTATTTGCACACTTAATTAAACCCGTTGGAAACAAGGAGTAAATATATTTCTGATCACTCTTATCTTTTCCATATTCTTTTTTCATCAATTTAGAAAAAGCACGTGGCTCACAGACTGTGCCGTTATCCTGAAAGTAACTACGTGCCAGATTAATGATATTCCAGTGCTCTTCTGTTAGCTCTTCCACATGTTCATTAACTGCTATTTGTGCCGCAAGCTCTTCGCTCCACTCGTCAAGATTCAACAACCAGCCTGCTTCACTCAGCTCAATTGTTTTACCGCCTACTACTGCTTCCATCTTTCTATACCTCGTGTTCTGGGGTGACTCTGTTTTATAAAGTTGACTAATTTGGTCAGGTATTATCCCCTAATATAATGATTTAATTGACCTACTAATTGAATGGATTTAATTAATTGCTGCCCAGGCAATATAAAATCAGCCAATATTTTTATCTAACTTGTTGATAGTGCTAGTTTAAATATCTATGCCGGTTGTTTTCTATTGGCAAAATAACATGTCTCTAATTACTTTCAGCCAGCTCTCTGGTGATCATTTCGGGGGTTTCCAGGCTTAATCTGCCTAATAATTTAATCCGAAATTCATTAATTAAGATTTCAGAAGCCTTATGTAAATTCACCACTCCCCCCGATTGCAGGCAGCCTCTTTTACGGCCAATGGCTTCAAGCAGCTCAATATCCTTATCTGGAATATTCTGTAATTTATAGCGCTGGCTGATTTCTTCAGGGTAAGCACTAATAAAATAATCCGCAGCAAATAACGCCACATCTTCAAATTCCATTGCAGTATTTTTAATCGCGCCAGTGACGGCCAGCCGATAACCACTGTTTATGTTTTCTATCTTTGGCCATAAAAATCCCGGTGTATCCACCAGTTCGATGCCATTTTCCAGAGAAATGGTTTGCTGAGTTTTTGTTACTGCCGGCTCATCACCGGTTTTTGCAATAATTCTGCCGGTTAAAATATTAATTAATGTAGATTTACCTACATTCGGAATTCCCATAATTAATACTCGCACGGCTTTTACCGAAGTTTTACGATCTGGAAACATGCTTAAGCACATCTGGGGGATTTTTTTTATCCCGGCTTTTTGTTCACAGCTTATTGCCAGTGTTTTTACATTTTTCTGCTGCTCTAAAAAATCCTGCCACTGTTGAGTAATAACCGGGTCAGCCAGATCACTTTTATTTAATAATTTGATACAGGGTTTATCCTGGCGTAATTCTGCTACTAATGGATTTTCACTGCTATAAGGAATGCGCGCATCCAGCACTTCAATAATTAAATCAACTTTAGGGATGATCTTTTTTATTTCTTTACGGGCTTTATGCATGTGCCCGGGAAACCATTGAATGGACATATTACGCTCTCAAATATTACCGCTTAAAATAACTGATCAATATGGGATAACTTCTGTGTGAGGTACTTTAACATCAAATACTCTGACTCACTTAATGAAATTATTTTTAAACTGGTATACAGTCAAATAACTGATAGTTACTGGACTTTTTCATGTCTCCACCCATAAAGGCGGCTCTTTTATCTGCTCTGGTTCTGCCCGGTGCCGGACATATGTATCTGAAAAAAACTGCCCGTGCCGTTGCTTTATTTATAACCGTCTTTATTGCTCTGTGGATTATAATTTCTGATGCCGTAGCTCATGCAAATAAAATTGTAAACCAGATGCTGACGCAAGGCACGGCTATTGACCTTAATAATATTTCACAAATAAGTGCCCAGGCCGCTCAAAACTATGATGATACAAATAGTAATCTTGCTTTAGTTGTTTTATTAATCTGCTGGTTTTTTGCAATTGTAGACTCTTATCGTTTAGGAAAAACGCAACAACAGTCGTCAAAATAATTCTACTTAATATAACTGTGAAATTTTTCTTTAAAGTCTAACACTGCTGCTTCTAAATAGGGCTTACTTTCATCTGCACCCCACACAACACCTGGCCAGCAATAATCATTTTTATTTCTGCCAACTATATGTATGTGCATCTGTTTTACTATATTGCCAATCGTTGCCACATTTAATTTATCTATTTCAAATTCCTGTTTTATAAATTTTGATAACAGATTAATTTGCTGCAATATTATCTGTTGTTGTGAGCTTTCAATTTCATAGAATTCTGTTTCACTAACTTCAGGAACAATCACTAGCCACGGTACCTGTGAATTATTCATTAATAATATATGACTGCCATTTAATGTAGCCAGCTGATGACAGTCTCGAGCCAATTGTTCATTGATTTTAAATGCTTTCATTTTATTTCTATCTCTTTAAATATCTGCGCGATGTATGACGCTGTATCCTGAAAAGTTAAAATTAACTATACTCTACCCTCTTTAATGATAAACGCCACGCTATGACTCTTGAAACTATCGAACTGTTAACCGCGGAAGAACCCACCGCATCTGTTATATGGCTGCACGGTCTGGGCGCAGATGGCCATGATTTTGAAGGATTAGTGCCAGAGTTAAAATTACCGAAAGAACTGGCGATACGTTTTATATTTCCCCATGCACCGAATCGCCCTATTACAGTGAATAATAGTTATGTTATGCGCGGATGGTATGACATACGCAGTCTTGAATTTGGTCAACACGAAGACGCCGAAGGCATTCATCAATCAGCTCAGGCCATTACTCAACTTATAGATCAGGAAATTAAACGCGGCATTCCCAGTCAGCGAATTTTACTCGCTGGTTTTTCCCAGGGCGGTGCTGTTGTTTTACATACCGCTCTGCGTCACCCGGAGCCACTTGCAGGTTTAATGGCGCTTTCTACTTATCTGCCATTAAACAACACGCTTACAAATGAAGCTCATCCGGCAAATAAAAACATTCCCATTTTTATGGCCCATGGATTACAGGATGAAATTGTAAAATATCAATATGGAATTGAAAGTCGAAAACTTCTTGAAAAAAATAAATTTTCAATTGAATGGCACGACTACTCTATGGGTCATAGCGTCTGTGCCGATGAAATAAAGGATATGAGAGACTGGCTGCTTAAGCAGCTCTCTAATTAGACAATTGTATTACTCCGTGATAGCCTGATTATCCGCTTTCTTCTTAACAAGATTGGTCTAGAATTATTAGAATACACCTTTGAATGCGGGATTCGTTTGACTGGAGTTTGATGCATGCCTGATAAAGAAGTCAGTTTTTTTAATGGTATTATGCCTGCAGGCCCGCTGTGGAAGGTTGCACCTACCCGCGATGAAGACGGTAACTCCTTTGTCGACTTTATGATGATCATCCCAAAGTTAAAAAAGAAACCCCAGAAATACATAGATAAAACCTTAAAAGATATTCAGATGGTACTGAATCAATACAGCAATGTGGTTGTTTTTGCCAACATCAATATGAAAATCAATTGCTTATGGATATCACATAAACCCCAGCCCGGCATTTGCAGGGAACTGGTTGGTGCGATTCGCCACTATGTTCCCGAAGCCACTCTGGTTGGCGACACCGCAAGATAAAAGCCATGAGCGAACTAACCCTGGATCCATCAGTGTTCGGTGAGATGCGCGATTTAATGGACGATGCGCTGGAAGAATTTGTGGTCACCTATCTGCAAAATTCCCCTCTGCTAATTGAAAAAATGCGGCAGGGGCTGAATGAGCAAAATACTGAAGATATATTTCACGCAGCTCACCAGCTAAAAGGCGGCAGTGGCAGTATTGGTGCAATGAAGCTGACTGATATTACCAAAACAATAGAACAGATCGCCCACGATGGCTCGGTCGATGGTATTGAGCCTTTGCTGACTCAGCTCTCACAGGAATTTGAGCGGCTTGAAAAAGCATTAAAAGCAGAGATTTAAAGTCAACGGCGTTTTACCGCAAATGAACGGAAATAAAATATCAATACAGGTGTGGTATTGCTCCACATTTTGTCATCCCGAGCGCAGCCGAGGTGCCTACATGGACGTAGGTAATAGAGTAACGCAGGAGCGGTTACCGAAGATCTTGCTACCCGGGCAGTTAAGATCCCTCGGCTGCGCTCGGGATGACAAACTGTAGAATGAAACTGCGCCCGACATTTGTTTTATTTGCGTGAATTCCCGTTCATTTGCGGACAAAATGCCGTTGATCTTTTACTACCCCTGAACCATCCGCTCTCTGGCATCGGCAATAGCCTGTCTGACCTGCTCAGGCGCGGTGCCACCAATATGATTCCTCGCTGCCACCGAGCCTTCCAGAGTCAGCACATCAAATACATCTTCAGTAATAATCCCTGAGAACTGCTGTAATTCCTCCAGCGTCATTTCGCTCAGATCTTTACTCTCTGCCACACCCAGCGCCACAGCCTTACCCACCACTTCATGGGCATCACGGAATGGCAGGCCTTTACGCACCAGATAATCGGCCAGATCGGTCGCGGTTGAGAATCCCTGTTTCGCGGCCTGATACATATTCTCTCTTTTTGCTTCAATTGCTGGAACCATGTCGGCAAATGCGCGCAAAGAACCCAGTATTGTATCGATTGTGTCGAATAATGGCTCTTTATCTTCCTGATTATCTTTATTGTAGGCCAGGGGTTGAGACTTCATTAAAGTCAGCAAACTGATTAGATTGCCATTCACCCTGCCCGTCTTGCCTCTTACCAGCTCCGGTACATCCGGGTTTTTCTTCTGCGGCATAATCGATGAACCGGTGCAGAAACGATCCGGTAAATCAATAAAGGCGAACTGTGCAGATGACCACAGCACCAACTCCTCAGAGAAGCGCGACAGGTGGGTCATGATTAAAGCGGCGGCGGCACAGAACTCAATACCAAAATCCCGATCACTGACGCCGTCCAGTGAATTACGGCTAACATCATCAAAGCCCAGCAGCTCGGCGGTGTAGTGTCTGTCCAGTGGATAGGTGGTGCCGGCTAAAGCCGCAGAGCCCAGCGGCATCACATTCATCCGCGCAGCACAGTCCTGCAGACGACTCGCATCACGGTGCATCATTTCAAACCAGGCCAGAATATGGTGACCAAATGTCACCGGCTGAGCCACCTGCAAATGGGTAAAGCCCGGCATAATAGTATCTGCTTCTTTTTCAGCCAGTTGCAGCATACCCTGTTGCAGACGACGAATCTCGGCAATGGCATAAGCTATCTGCTCGCGCATATAGAGGCGGATATCCGTCGCCACCTGATCATTTCTTGAGCGCCCGGTATGCAGGCGTTTACCCGCATCACCTACAATCTCTGTCAGCCGTGCTTCGATATTCATATGCACATCTTCACGGCTTACTGACCAGCTAAACTCTCCATCAGCAATTTCCTGCTCCACCTGATCCAGACCTTTTAAAATGGCCTGAGTGTCTTTTTCATCCAGCACGCCAATTTTGTTCAGCATGCGAGCATGGGCTCGGGAGCCTTCTATATCCTGCCGATACAGTCGCTGATCAAACTCAACGGAGGCGGTAAAGGCTTCGACAAACGCATCGGTGGGCTCAGAAAAACGTCCACCCCATAGTTTGCCTTCATTAGAACTGTTGTTAGATTTCTTGCTCATGGTCTCAGATATTCAATGATGGTCAGGCGGAGTATATAGAATTTGAACTACAATACAAAAATGGATTCAACAACAACAAAGGATCAGGGCTTTCTACCTAACTTCTGCGGTATCACAGAAGTCTTTATGCTGGTGCTGGTGGTAGAACTGTTTGCCTTGGTTTTAGCTCTGGCTCCCGCCTCCGAACTCGGTTTCTGGGATCGCCTCGCGCTCGGCTCTTTTTTTATGCAGTGGATTGCGCTGATTAATGCCAGCCTGCTCTGCGCTCTGAGAAAACTGCTAAATAATCAGCCTGTGCATATCAATGCCCTGCTCAGCTTCAGCATGATGATGACGATCAGTCTTTTATTTAGCCTGTTGATTATTTATTTTGGCGAAGACATCGGCTTCTACGATACTAACTCTTACGACTGGTCTCAGTATTTTCTGATTCGCAATCTGGCGATCAGTGCCGTGGTATACGCCGTTGTGCTGCGCTATTTTTATATACAACACCAGTGGCGACTCAATATCGAGGCTCAGAGCTATGCTCAGGTGCAGGCTCTAAAAGCTCGCATCAGACCCCACTTTCTGTTTAACAGCATGAACACCATTGCCAGCCTGATCAGCATTGATGCCAGCAAGGCAGAAAAAGCGGTTGAAGATCTATCCGACCTGTTTCGAGCCAGCCTGACAGAAAACACCCGCCACACTCTGAATGATGAAATCGCCCTCACCCGCAGTTATGTAGATATCGAACATCTGAGGCTGGGAGACCGCTTAAATATTGAATGGGTACTTGAAGCCTCCCCTGAAAATATGGAAATCCCTGCCCTGTGCCTGCAGCCTCTGGTAGAAAATGCGATTTATTATGGTATTGAACCCATCCCTGAAGGCGGAAATATCAAAATTAAAGCGCATATTCAAAACAATCAACTATGCTTATCTGTAAGCAACCCAATTCATAGCCAGAGCTATATGAGCAAACATAAAAGCAACCACATGGCCCAACAAAATATTCGCCAGCGGCTGAGCCTGATGTATGGCGAACAGGCTGAATTTAAAATTACTGAAGAATCGCAGTTTTATACCGTCTCCCTCTTAATACCCATAAAAAATATACACGAATGAATATATTGATAGTTGATGATGAGCCTCTGGCAAGACAGAGACTCAGTAATTTATTAAAAGATATGAACGGTTACGAGCCCTGTGGCGAAGCCGCCAATGGTAATGAAGCCCTGCAACTTGCCCAGGAACTCAAACCCGATATTGTTTTACTGGATATCCGCATGCCGGGTATGGATGGCCTGGAAGCTGCCCAGCACCTCAATAATATGAGCAAACCGCCGGCGATTATTTTTACCACCGCCTACAGCGACCACGCCCTCGAAGCCTTCGAAACCCATGCCGTAGATTATCTGCTCAAGCCCATTAAAGAAGAACGCCTTAATGAAGCTTTGCAGGCGGCAACAAGACTGACTCGCCCGCAACTGCAGAAACTTAAAAGCCCTGAAGCTGAAAACAATATTCGCACCCATATCTGCGTTAAAGTGCGAGGCACACTGGAACTTATCCCGCTGGATAAAATTCGTTATTTTCTGGCCGATCATAAATACGTTACTTTACGCACCGACGACCACGAACACCTGATTGAAGAATCTCTTAAGTCACTGGAAGATGAATTTAGTCAGCTATTTACCCGTATTCATCGCAATGCTCTGATTGCAGATCAGTACATGACCGGGCTGGAAAAAAATAATGATGGCCATTGTGTGGTGGTGATTCAGGATATCGATGACCGTCTGGAAATCAGTCGCCGGCACTTGCCTCATGTGCGTAAAAAAATAAAAACGCTGTCTACTTATAAATAAGCCTGGAATTTTCCTGCGTTATCTTTTTTAAAATCAAGAGCATTTTTTCCGCAAATGAATGGGAATTCCCGTTCATTTGCGGAAAAATGCAGTACGCTTTTGTCTTTCTGATAACACCCAGTTTAATGCTAAAATAACCGCACTTAAACTTAGCGAAATATTCCATGTCCAATATCGTTCGTATTGCAACACGCAAAAGCCCGCTTGCCATGTGGCAGGCAGAAGAAGTCGCCCGTCAGTTAAAACTCCACCACTCTGATATTGAAATAGAGTTCGTAAAAATGACCACCAAAGGTGATCGAATTCTAGATGCGCCACTGGCCAAAGTAGGGGGCAAGGGTTTATTTGTAAAAGAACTGGAGCAGGGCATGCTCAATGGTGATGCCGATATTGCGGTGCATTCAATGAAAGATGTGCCCATGGCATTTCCACCGGGACTGCATTTACCGATCATTATGGAAAGAGAAGATCCCCGGGATGCCTTTGTTTCAAATCATTACGCCAGCCTGAATGATCTACCCGAAGATGCAAAAATTGGTACCTCCAGTTTGCGCCGCCAGCTGCAGATCAAAGCCAATATGCCCAAAGCAGAAATGCTGGATTTACGCGGCAATGTAAATAGCCGCTTACAGAAACTGGACGATGGCCAGTACGATGCCATTATTCTGGCCTCGGCTGGCCTTATTCGCCTGGGTTTTGCTGATCGAATTCGCTCTAATATTGAACCGGAACAAAGCCTGCCTGCCATAGGGCAGGGTGCGGTTGGCATTGAGTGCCGTGAGAATGACTCCCGTATTATGAATTTACTGTCGCCGCTGGATCACCCCCATACCCACACACGGCTGGCAGCAGAGCGGGCAATGAATCATCGACTCAATGGCGGCTGCCAGGTACCCATTGCCGGCTTTGCGATATTAGAAAACGATGAAATCTATTTGCGCGGGCTGGTTGGTCGCCCCGATGGCAGCGAAGTGGTTCGAGATGAAATTCGCGGTTCTGCAAAGGATGCGAAAGCTCTGGGCATAGAGCTGGCTGAAAGATTACTCGGGCAGGGCGCAGAAACTATATTGACTGAGCTGGGCTTACTTGATTCAAACTCACCTGATTCGGATTCCACTAATTAATGAGCCACGGGGCGCTATTACAGGGCCAGGGCGTGCTGGTCACCCGCCCGGAACATCAGGCAAAGAATTTTATTCAGCTACTGAAAGCGGCTGGAGCTGACGCCATCGGCTTTCCCAGTATCGAGATCTGCCCTGTTGCTGAGTCCGATGCTCTCAATAAAATATCCAGCAAACTCGATCAATACCGCATCATTATTTTTATTAGCGCAAACTCCGTCGAAAATGGGCTGAAGTTTTTCAAAAATTCGCTAACCTCTCTTAAAAGCACAAAAATAGCTGCTATTGGAAAAAGCACAAAAACGACGCTTGAGCAATCCGGGCTGAGCGTAGATCTTTGCCCACAGCAGAATTTTAATTCCGAAGCCCTGCTTGAACTCGATGCATTCAGCAAAGATAAAATTAATCATTTACCCATTTTGATTGTTAAAGGTGAGGGTGGTCGTGAATATTTACAGGATGCTCTGAAAAACCGGGGGGCACAGATTGATCTGGCAGACGTTTACCAGCGCCGTAAACCCGATAATAATACTCAGCCCCTGCTTGAACTTTGGTCGAAAAATCGTATTCAATGGGTCACAGTTACCAGCAACGAAGCGCTAAAAAACCTGTATTATATGTTGAACGAACAGGGGCAAAGCTGGCTGCGCCAGACCCAACTGGTTGTGCCCAGTCAACGCTGTCAGCAACTTGCACAACAATTAGGCTTTAGTCAGATTCTGCTGGCAGCATCGGCAAGCGACGCAGCTATGTTTGATACAATTAAACAGAATATACACAACTAACTTTTTAACCAGAACCATTTAACTATACTACTTAACTATCATGGCCGATTCTCAAAATAAAAAGATAAGCGAAAACTCAGACGCAGATAAGCAAGCCACTAAAACTAAAAGAAGCGGGCGCTCATCCAGTTTATTAACTGTGCTTATTATTTTACTAATTGCTGCATCAGGAGCGGGTGGTTTTTATCTCTGGCAAACGCAGCAAAATATTTTAACAAAGCAGTCAACTACTCACTCTAATCTGCAACGACAGCTACAGAAGCTGGAAGCTTCTATTAGTAATCTAAATGGCCAGCTTGCTGACAGTAATGTAATTATAAATACACTTAAGCTTCAACAAACTGAATTAACTGATCTCACCCAGAAAGCCGTCACTAAAAGTAATCGCAGTCAAAGAGGGTGGGTGCTGGCAGAAATAGATTACCTTTTACGCCTGGCTAATCGGCGCTTACAGATTAGCAAAGATATTAACAGTGCCATTGCCGCTATGACTGCAGCCGATAAACGCATTTATGATTTGGGCGATTTAAAATTATTCCCTGTACGCAAACAACTTAAAAAAGATATTGCAAACTTAAAGTCTCTACATCAGATTGATGTTAATGGCACCGCTTTATCGATTGATCAGATGCTTGAGCATTTATCTACACTACCATTTAAAACCATTAATGATGAAATAAAATCACAGCTTGATAAACCAGAAATCAGCACAGACAAAAAAGAAAATACCGGCTTTGTTGATTCTGTAATTGATACTGTTATGCAGATAGGTGATATTAAAATTCATGATCGAAGCATTGAGCCTGTCACCAGTGCTTCCCAGCAACAGCAACTTGAACAATTACTGCGTAACCATTTACTGTCTGCTCGTTTATCTGTATTACGCTATGACCAGACTCAGTTTATTTATGATTTAAAACAAACTCAAAAAATATTAGAGAAATATTATAATTCAAATGATAATCGTGTTTCTCAAATGCAGAGTGATATTTCAGAATTTAGAAAATTAAATCTTTCTCCTGAATTACCTGATATCAATAATTCATGGAGCATGTTACAGAGTGTGATAGCCGGGAAAAAATCGGTTAAAGCTAAAATTAAAAAAACAAAAAAGAAAAAATCTAAATCGCCAGCGCCTGAAAAATCAGTTAAAAAAAACTTAACAAGTAAGAAGCCTGTGGGAGCACTGTAATGAAACGACTTATTCTGGCCATTACAATCGCAACAACATTAGCCGTTATTATTGGCCTCGTGTCTTATAATTTTGGCCCGGGCTATGTTGTATTTAGTTTTGGTGAATTTAGTCTTGAGACTTCTTTTATTTTTATGCTGGGTTTTCTGGCTCTGGCATTTTTTGCATTTCATTATATCTTTCGCGTTTTATCTATTTTATTTAGAATCCCGGACTACTTAGGCCTTCGCTATAATAAACGTCAGGCTGAAAAAGCTCGTAATGCTTTAGTTAAAGGCTTAATTGAAATGTCAGAAGGGCGCTTTGCTCAGGCTGAAAAAATTCTGCTAAAACAGGTTATTCATAGTGATACCGGTTTATTGAATTATTTAATGGCCGCGCGCTCAGCTCAACAGCAGGGTGAATATGAACGTCGGGATGAATATTTACGTCTTGCACATGAAGCGACTCCTTCAGCCGATATTGCCATTGGCATTACTCAGGCTGAATTACAACTGTCTCATAATCAGTATGAACAGGCACTCGCTACTTTAAATCATTTAAGTTCTATTGCGCCTAAACACGGCTATGTAAAAAAACTGCAGGCTCGTGTTTATAAACAACTGCATGACTGGGATAGCCTGGGCAAACTGATTAATGATGTAAAAAAATCCAGACTTATTTCCTCTGAAAAGCTTATTAAACTGGAAATTGAAACCTACAGTGGCATGCTAAATAACAGCATTAAACAAAGCGATAAAGAAAAAACAGAAACGATCTGGCAACAGATTCCTAAAGAATTAAAAGATGATGCAGCTTTACTGGATATTTATCTGCATTATTTAATAAATATTAATAATCACGATAAAGCTGAATCTTTACTACGAACTTACTTAAGCCGTCACTGGCGAGAATCTATGGTTCGGCTTTATGCCCAACTCAACACCAGCAATCCACAACAGCAGCTGGAAACCGCAGAAACATGGCTGCATGGTCATGCACGCAGCGCGGCATTACTTATGGTGCTTGGTAAACTTTGTATTAAAACTCAATTGTGGGGCAAGGCACGCAATTATCTGGAAAGTAGTCTGGGAATTAAGCCTTTGCCAGAAACCTGTTTAACTTTAGCCATGTTACTGGATGATAAAATGGAAGAAGCCGATAAAGTGCAGGCGCTTTACAGGCAGGGATTAAAACTGGCGGTTAGTGAAGAGCAGGGTGGATCACAATTTTTATCTGATGATAAAAATATAATACCAAAAGATATAGAAGCGCCGGTGCTAAAAATTATTCAATAATTTTTAGCCGAAAAAAGATCTTGTGTAGGAGCGAGTCTTTAGCTCGCGATTTTAGCAACCTGTAAGCATCACGACCTGAAGGTCGCTCCTACAAAAACCGCCTTTTTATTTTTTAGCTTCTATGCCTTTCAATGCATCCGCCGAATATTCAAATGCATCTGAAAACATATGTTCCCTTGACGCACCTTTCTGGGTGAACAAATCAACCGCCGCATGCACCATTGGTGGTGGGCCACTCATATAAATATCGAAGCCCGACATGTCGTCATAAGTTTTAGCCACCACTTCATGCACAAAACCGGTTTCTCCCTGCCAGTTATCTTCTTCCATTGGATCAGATAATACCGGAGTAAATTTTACCCCTTTCTGTATCCATGGTTTCACCATATCCTGCATATATAAATCACGTAATGCTCTAACACCCATAAATACATAAATCGGCTGCTTAATACCAATATGCAATGCGTGCTCTATAATACCTTTTAGTGGACCAAAACCGGTGCCACCGCCCACTAATAAAATAGGGCGTTCAGACTGCTCCCTTAAAAAGAAAGTACCGAGAGGGCCTTCTATTCTAAGCATGGCTTTATCGGGCATTTCTGCAAATAAAAAATCAGTAAAGACTCCACCATCCACATGGCGAATATGCAGTTCAATATGTTCATCATCATGAGGGGCATTGGCTATGGAGAAAGCTCGGCGTTTGCCATCGTCCAGAATAAATTCGATATACTGACCCGCATGAAACTGCAGTCGCTGATCTCCTGCCAGTTTCAATTTAAGCTGAATAACGTCATGGCAGAGCTGCGCTTTTTTATCTACTCGGCAGCGGAGTTTTCTTATCTCCACACCCGCCAGACCTTCAATTTCTTCTACACTGATTTCTATGTCCGATGCCGCCATAGCACTGCAGAATAACACCTGGTTTTGCTCAAGCATTTCATCAGTCAGGGCAATCGGCTCATCTTCATAAACCACATCACCCTTTAATAAGTAACCAACACAGGATCCACAGGCACCACTACGGCAACCATAGGGCAGATCAATTGATTGCCGCATAGCCGCATCCAGAATAGTTTCACCCTGTTCAACTTCAAACTCATGACCGCTAGGTTTCACTTTAACCTTATATGCCACGGGAACCTCTGCTTATTAATGGGCTGCACATTCTCCCCTAAATAGAGAAAATAGTGAAAGCTTATTTATATTTATCTTATCAAACCCTTTATAAAATAAGGGCTTAGATTTAATTTATCTATATTTGTTATAATAGACTAAATTTTTATCAGGAGTGACCTAATGGCACGAATCAAGATTTACAGCACTGGCCGCTGCCCAATATGCGACAAAACTAAAAACCTGCTTAAAAAATGGGGCATACCCTATGAAGAAGCCAGAGTAGATACCGACCACGTTGCCCTTCGTGAAATGGCAGAAAAAACCGAAGGCGCACGCACCGTGCCTCAAATCGCCATAGATGGAGAATGGATTGGGGGGTTCTCAGAACTCACCATGATGCATATGGATGATGAGCTGGATCATCTAATGGAATCTGCCTGATCGAATTAGATTCTCTCAATATTCCACACTGGGTTAACTGGATTGCACAGGATGCATCCGGTGCCTGGTGGGGTTATAGTGTTGAACCACTGCAACAACATAATGGCTGGTATGAGAACGAAGTGGGTCGGCATATTAAATTAGCAATGAATAAATCTAATCCAGACTGGAAATCAACGCTGAAAAAAGTTTAATATAAATATCATATTCTTAAACCTTTTCTTAAAATATCTGAATAACTTTTTCTATTAAGATCATTACTGTCTCCACCTTTATAAATTAAAGCGCCTGAAGAATAACTTTTACCAAAACTTTTCACTAATGTAATAGTTTGTGCTAAACCAGAGAAAAATTCTTTATCTGAAAGAGATGAAAGGGGGTGAATATAAGCACTCCAGACTTTACCTTTTGCTATTGAGTAACGAGCATCTAAGGCCGAGTCAAAATTTGCCTGCATTATACGAATCATTTTTGTTTTTGATATTTTATCTGCATCTGACACAGCTGAAATAATTCGCATGCGATCTGCTTTTTCATCGGTAATAATATAAACACCTATACCTTCATAGTTTAACTGCCAGAACCCTGGCTTTCCCTGTACTTTTTTATCAATACGCAAAATCAACTCTTGTAGTTTATTATTGTTCATTAAATTTTTTTCAATGGATGATGAGTCTGCAAAACTATTTGCTGTATAAAATAAAAATAAAGCGATGATGATTTTATGCATTTTATTTTCCTTTTCTATTTATAAACATAATCACTCTAATATTATTCTTTCCACTCATCCCCATAATCATGGGTGATTTCTTCATCTTTTTTTATGTCTTTTACCGCAACCACATCAAGGTCTTCACAGTAACAGGCATTGGCCTGATTGCTGTGATTTATATATTTCAATTCACATTCAACCAGTATGCCCTGATCTTCTACCCATAAAACATATGGGCCATCTTTATCGGTGGGGTTGTATTTTATGCTGCCAATGATTTCATCTTTTTTAATATCGCTGCTGGCAAACAGGCCTTTGCCGTGAATGCCGCTTTCTTTTACATAAAATTTTTGTTCGTTCATTCTACTTCTCATTCTTCTTATAGCTGACTCTGTCATTCCCGCATGCTTGTGGCAGGAATCCAGTGGCTTTAAGACTCACTCAAAATAAAAGTCACTGGATCCCGGCTCAAAAGCATACCGGGATGACGCTACTTAAATTCTTTTAGGTTATTCTTCACCCAATATATTTAACTCATCCCAGATTTCATCTACCCGTTGTTTAACGCTTTCATCCATTACTATAGGCTTACCCCATTCACGATCAGTTTCACCGGGTAATTTATTAGTCGCATCAAAACCCATTTTTGAACCCAGGCCGGAAACCGGAGAGGCAAAGTCTAAATAATCAATGGGGGTATTTTCAATAATAGTGGTGTCTCTTGAGGGGTCCATGCGGGTGGTCATCGCCCAGATCACATCATTCCAGTCACGAGCATTAATATCATCATCCACCACAATAACAAATTTGGTGTACATAAATTGTCGCAGAAAAGACCACACTCCCATCATCACTCGTTTAGCGTGGCCGGGGTATTGTTTTTTCATACTCACTACCGCCATTCGATAAGAGCAACCTTCAGGGGGTAAATAAAAATCGATAATTTCTGGAAACTGTTTTTGCAGAATAGGTACAAACACTTCATTTAATGCCACGCCCAATATCGCCGGTTCATCCGGTGGCCGTCCGGTATAGGTGCTGTGATAAATAGGATCTTTACGATGGGTTATTTTTTCAATAGTAAAAACTGGAAACTGTTCTACTTCATTGTAATAACCAGTGTGATCTCCATAAGGGCCTTCAGCTGCCACTTCACCTGGATAAATAAATCCTTCTAAAACATATTCCGCTGAAGCGGGAACCTGTAAGTCACTTAACTGACATGTTGTTACTTCCGTTTTACTGCCTCGTAGTAATCCAGCAAAAGCATATTCTGATAAAGCATCGGGAACAGGTGTCACCGCTCCCAGTATGGTTGCTGGATCTGCACCCAGTGCAACCGCAATAGGAAAAGATTCTCCCGGATGTTTTTGTTGCCACTCTTTAAAATCCAGTGCGCCACCTCGATGAGATAACCAGCGCATAATCACTTTATTTTTTGCGATAACCTGCTGCCGGTATATGCCTAAATTCTGTCGGTCTTTATTGGGGCCTTTGGTGATTACCAGTCCCCAGGTAATGAGTGGAGCCGCATCTTCTGGCCAACAGGTTTGAATGGGAATATTTGCCAGATCTATTTCTTCTTTTTCTATCACTACTTTCTGGCATTCGGCTTTGGACACCACTTTAGGCGCCATATTTAATACCTGTTTAAAGATCGGTAATTTTTCCCAGGCGTCTTTCATGCCTTTGGGTGGTTCGGGTTCTTTTAAAAAAGCCAGCAATTTACCCACTTCATGCAGGGCATCCACTGAATCTTTTCCCATGCCCATTGCAACTCGTTTAGGAGTGCCGAATAAATTTCCCAGCACCGGTACATCTGAACCTTTTACATTTTCAAATAACAGAGCCGGACCTTCTGCTCGAAGAGTTCGGACACATATTTCTGTCATTTCCAGATAGGGGTCAACTTCAACAGAAATTCGTTTAAGCTCATCCTGCTTTTCCAGTTGTTGAATAAAATCCCGCAGATCTTTATATTTCATAAGTTTAAACCTGACTTAAACCACTGTGTCTGAGTAAAGCATTAATCTCTGGCTCTCTACCTCTAAAGCGTTTAAATAAATCCATGGCTTTTTCTGAACCGCCAGTTTCCAGTATATTCTGCATAAATGACTGGCCGGTTTTCTGATCAAAAATACCCTTTTCTTCAAACAGGGAAAATGCATCCGCGGATAATACTTCAGCCCATTTATAACTGTAGTAACCGGCAGAGTAGCCACCAGAAAAAATATGTGCGAAGCCATGCTGAAATCTATTACTTGCAGGAGGTATAACCACCGCTACTTTTTCTCTCACTTCATTTAATAGAGCCTGTATACCTTTAAAATCTTTTTTGCCATATTCCATATAGAGTCTGAAATCGAATAGCGCGAATTCTAACTGCCTTTGCATAAACATGGCGGATTGAAAGTTTTTTGCTTTAATTAATTTATTAAACAGTTTTTCTGGTAACGGCTCACCTGTCTGATAATGTGCAGAAATTAATTCCAGACCTTCTTTTTCCCAGCACCAGTTTTCCATAAATTGACTGGGTAATTCCACTGCATCCCATTCCACACCACTGATGCCTGATACAAATGATTCATTTATCTGCGTCAGCATATGCTGTAAGCCATGACCAAATTCATGAAATAAAGTAGTCACTTCATTATGGGTTAACAGTGCCGGTTTATTTCCCACGGGCGGTGTTAAATTACAGGTTAAATAAGCAACGGGAAGTTGAATTAAATTTCCACTCTGCATACGAGAAACGCATTCATCCATCCAGGCGCCGCCACGTTTATTGGCTCGGGCATAAAGATCCAGATAAAACTGTCCTCGAATATTTTTCTGCTGATCTTTTATTTCATAAAATAAGACATCTTTATGCCAGACATCTATGCCTTTTAACTGAGTTATATTTATTCCATAAAGTTTTTCTACTATTTGAAATAATCCCTGAATAACTTTTTCGGCAGGGAAGTAAGGTTTTAATTCTTCCTGACTAATGCCGTATTCTTTCTGTTTTAATTTTTCTGCATAATAGGCCACATCCCAGGCATCCAGCTTTCTGATATTAAATTCATCCCGGGCGTATTTCTGTAACTGTTCAAATTCCTGCTTTGCTACTGAATATGATTTTTTCACCAGATCATTTAAAAAACCCAGCACTTCATCCGTGGTCTCTGCCATTTTATTTGCGATAGAAAATTCAGCATAATTATTAAAGCCCAGCAGTTCAGCCAGTTCACTCCGATACTTTAATAAGTCTTCCATAATTTCTGAATTATCATATTCATTGGCCGTAGGCCCCTGCTCTGATGCTCGGGTTGAATAGGCGGTATACATTTCTTTTCTTAAACTTACATCATCCGCATAAGTCATAACCGCAAGATAGGAGGGTGCATCCAGGGTAAATAACCAACCCTGCATCTTTTCTTCTTCAGCGGCCTGTTTTGCCATGGCCCGGGCAAATTCGGGCAGACCCGATAAACTTTTCTCTTCTTCTATATGAATATTGAAAGCCTGGGTGGCATCCATAATATTTTGTTCAAACTTTGATTTAAGTGTCGATAATGTCTGTTTTATCTGTTTAAATTTTTGCTTACTGGCTGCATCTAAAGCCACACCACTGAGCTTAAAATTTAACAGGGCATTATCTATGCTTTTTTTCTGTGCCTGATTTAAGTCTTTATATTTTTCGCTCTGCTTTATTTGCAAATAGGCCTGATATAAATTTTCATTCTGTGCCATCTCGGTTGAGTAAGCACTTAATTTGGCAAGGCAGGCATCGTGGGCCGTTCTTAATTTTTCTGAATTAACCACGGAATTCATGTGACTAACTGGCGACCAGACTCTTGAAAGTTTATTATCCATTTCTTCCAATGGCTGAATAATAGAATTCCAGTTTATTTCTGTTTTTTGATCAGCCAGTATCTGTTTTAATTTTTTTCTATTTTCCGCTAAAACCAGATCAAGACTCGATTCAATTTTATCTACGCTAATTTCTGAAAATCTGGGAAGTTGGGATATATCTAAAAGGGGATTATTCATGGAGGTTTTCTTTTTAATACTTTGTCATTTCAACCGTCGCACAGCGTAAAAATCTAAATAACCTGTTTTCAGTATATTTAGATCTCTCCATTTTACTGATGCTCCAGTCGAGATGACAGAATTAACTTAATAGAACAGCAGCAAGAATGACTAACTCAGGTATCAATATTCATTGCTGACAGGGCATTACTTTCTATAAATTCACGTCTTGGTTCAACCTGGTCGCCCATCAATGTGGTAAAGACTTCATCCGCTGAAATGGCATCTTCAATACGCACCTGCAACATGCGGCGGGTTTCCGGATTCATGGTGGTATCCCATAACTGATCCGGATTCATTTCACCCAGGCCTTTATATCGTTGAATGTTCAGGCCTTTTTTCGCTTCTTCAAATAACCAGTCAATCACTTCATTGAACTTGCTCACTTCTCGAGACTTCTCACCTCGTTGAATATAAGCGCCTTCATTGAACAGGCCATCCAGCTTATCGCTTAGCTTGCCAATCATTAAATATTCGGGCGACAGGAAGAAACTTTCACCTAATATATGTTCATGATCCAGACCATGAATCTGTTTTATTATTTTAACCTCATGGAAAGACCCTTCTTCAGCGGCTTCGACTGTAGCGCTGTAGTTAACCCCTGAGTTTGATAAATTATTTAATAAATTCAATAGCTTATCAGTCCATTCCTGGGTTTTTTTCTTATCTTTAAGCCCATCTTCAAATAGGGACTGCAAATGAATTAACTGGCTCATTACCTCACCATCATAACGACGGGATAATCTTTGAATCACGGTCTGCACCGACATAAAGCTTTTTGCTAAATTCTCAAGAGCCGTTTCTGAAATAGCAGGTGTGCTTTTATCAACAAATAACTGGGATTTGGACAAAGCCAGCTGCAACAGGTGACTGTTCAGTTCTTCATCGTCTTTCACATATTGCTCCTGCTTACCTTTTTTTACTTTATACAAAGGCGGTTGAGCAATATAAATATAACCCCGCTCGATTAATTCGGGCATCTGACGATAAAAGAAGGTCAGTAACAGGGTGCGAATATGTGAGCCATCGACATCCGCATCAGTCATGATGATCACTCGGTGATAGCGCATTTTATCTGGATTGTAATCTTCTTTACCTATGCCACAGCCCAGTGCGGTGATCAGAGTACCAACTTCTGCAGACCCCAGCATTTTATCAAAGCGGGCTTTTTCTACATTAAGAATTTTACCTTTCAGCGGCAATATAGCCTGGGTGCGACGATCTCGACCCTGTTTAGCTGAACCACCCGCAGAATCACCCTCCACCAGATAGAGTTCAGACAGAGCCGGATCTTTTTCCTGGCAATCCGCCAGCTTACCCGGTAAACCGGCTATATCCAGAGCACCTTTACGACGTGTCATTTCACGGGCTTTACGAGCCGCTTCTCTGGCTCTGGCCGCTTCTACAATTTTAGATGTAATGCATTTGGCTTCAGCGGGTTTTTCCAGTAAAAACTCCTGTAACTTTTCAGCTAAAGCAGACTCCACCGCTGATTTTACTTCTGAAGATACCAGTTTATCTTTAGTCTGTGATGAAAATTTAGGGTCGCCTACTTTCACTGACAGCACGGCCATGAGGCCTTCTCGGGCATCATCACCCACAGTATTCACTTTATCTTTTTTAGCGCGCCCTTCTTTTTCCATATACTGATTCATAGTGCGGGTCAGTGCCGAGCGAAAACCGGCCAGGTGGGTACCACCATCCCGCTGAGGAATATTATTGGTGAAGCAGAAAATATTTTCCTGATAGGAATCATTCCATTGCATGGCCACTTCAATACCCATGCCTTCTTTTTCAATATTAAAATGCAGTACCGTTTGATGCAGTGGGGTTTTATTTTTATTCAGGTGTTCAACAAAGGAGCGTATACCGCCTTCATACTCAAAAACATCCTCTTTGTCTGTTCGGGTATCTTTAAGCACGATACGCACGCCAGAATTAAGAAATGACAGCTCTCTAAGCCGTTTAGATAAAATATCATAGTGGTATTCGATATTAGTAAAAACATCATCACTGGCCCAGAAGCGCAACTCTGTTCCCGTTTTATCTGTCTCACCCGTCGCTTTCATGGGCTCAACAGGATCACCCATATGGTATTCCTGCTGGTGTATTTTTCCATCACGGTGAATAGTTAATTTTAATTTTTCAGACAGTGCATTAACTACAGATACACCTACACCGTGTAAGCCACCTGAAACTTTATAAGAATTATCATCAAACTTACCGCCAGCGTGCAGTACCGTTAAAATAACCTCTGCAGCAGAAACGCCTTCTTCTTCATGAATATCAACCGGAATACCACGGCCATTATCTGAAACAGATATAGAATTATCAGAGTGGATGAAAACATTGATTTCAGAGCAGTGACCCGCCAATGCTTCATCGATGGAATTATCCACCACTTCGAATACCATATGGTGTAAACCGGTACCATCATCCGTGTCCCCAATATACATACCAGGACGCTTTCGTACAGCTTCAAGACCTTTTAAAACCTTGATACTTGATGAATCGTAAGAAGCGGCTTCGCTCATAAAAATCCCCTGAAAATTAACCCAGCCAGTATACCTGATTTATAACTTCTATGGTGCTTTAGAGTGAGGTTTTTAAAGGGTTTTTGTATTATCAAAGATCGATATATTTACAGCAATCTGTCTTTATATTTCAGAAATCTCACCATGTTCCACGTGAAACTTTTTAGCTGAATTCCAATATGAAATATCCAGCTGATCCGTTTCAATGGTGGATACAAATAACTGCACATTCATAGCCGACAATAATTCCATAAGAATACTTCTGTTCGATGAATCCAGTTCTGCTGGCAGGTCATCATATAGCAACACACAGGTTCTACTGGTAACTTGAATAAATAACTCCAGCTGAGCTAATTTAAGCAAAGCCACCAGTTTTTTCTGTTGCCCTCTGGAAATAGCGGTTTGAGCCGATTTATTATCCAGTTTGATTTTAATATCTGCCCGATGAGGCCCTGCCTGGGTATAACCCTTGTCTTTGTCTCGAGCCAGGGTTGAAGCTAGATAATCCTGGTAGCTTAATTCATCTGACCAGCCTCGCTTATATTCAAGACTAATTTTATTATTTGGAAATAGAAGAGTGGCATTTTTCTCCAAAAAAACATTGAGCTGCTCTAAATACTGACAACGAGCCTGTTCAATCTGGTTCGCGCTTTCCACCAATGCCTGATCCCACAACATGCACATTTTATCTGGTTGTTGATGCCTTAAAGCTGCGTTTCTTTGGGATAGAGCTTTGCGATACCGTTTCCATGCATCAATAAAGAAGTGTTCCACGTGAAACACACCCCAGTCTACATACTGACGTCTAAATTCTGGCCCAGAAGATATAAGTTGATGGCTATCTGGATGTAATGCAATAACAGGGAGCAGGGCAGCAAGATCAGATATTTTAGTTATATCCTGTTTATCAACCCGAATAGTCTGTTCTCTAATGCTTTTCTGCATGCCAATAATCGATTCATTCTGATTATTATTAACCCTGGCAACCAGCCTGAAAAAATCCTGATCATATGTGATCAGGTCTCGTGTTTGACTGCTGCGAAAAGATCGGCCGTAGCTAAGATAAAACAGACTTTCTAAGAGACTGGTTTTACCAGCGGCATTAATACCAGAGATAACATTTAAGCTTGCATCAGGTTCAAAATTAATCTGATGCAGATTTCTAAAATGTTGGATTTCCAGGGAGGTGAGACTCATAGAGCTCGCCTGATTAAAGTTCTGATACTACAGACGCATAGGCATAATGACATATTTAGCCTGAGGTTCGTCCGGAAACAACATTAAACAACTACTATTAGAATCTTTGATTATGCCCTGAACCACTGTATTTGATGATGTGTTTAAAACATCCAGCATATAGGTGACATTAAAGCCTATTTCTAACGGATCACCTGAATAGTTAACTTCAACTTCAACATCTGCTTCTTCCTGGTCAGGATTCTGAGCCTGTAGCTTCAACAGATTAGAATTAATCAGTACCCGTATACCTCGGTATTTTTCATTGGATAATATAGAAGCCCTGATAAGCGCTGATTTTAAATCTTCTTTATCCGCCGTAAATACATTGCCTTCTTCTCCAGGCATGACACGTTTGTAATCAGGGAAACGACCATCTATTAGCTTTGAAGTGAATCGCTGACCAGGTAGCTCACACTGGATATGGTTATTACCTAAAACAACTTTAATTAATTCATCTGAATCTGATAATAATCTCTGTAATTCAGCCACACCTTTGCGAGGTATAATAACCTGCTTACTATCTGCAAGATCACCATCTATCGCTTTTTCACAATACGCAAGCCTGTGCCCATCTGTAGCAACTGTACGAATCACATTTGATGCTACTTCCATCATTAAACCATTTAAATAATAACGGACATCCTGTTGAGCCATAGCAAAAGATGTTTTTTCTATTAGTTCTTTTAAAACATCCTGTGGAAGAGAAAATTCAAAAACGCTGGTAATTTCATCTAATGCTGGAAAATCACTAGCCGGCAAAGTTGCCAGAGTGAATCGACTACGACCTGACTTAACAATAGCTTTATCACCACTGGCATCAATATTAACTTCAGCTTCACTGGGTAATGCTTTGCATATATCCAGAAGTTTTTTTGCTGGCAAAGTTATATCACCAGCTTCATCAACGATGATCTGTATTTTTGAAACCAGTTCTATTTCCAGATCAGTAGCCGTTAATGATAATTGATTATCATCTGATTTGATTAATACATTGGATAGTGCAGGGAGAGTTTGTCTTTTTTCAACGGCCCCTATTATTTGCTGAAGAGGTGTTAATAAATCTTCCCGTAGGATTTTGAATTTCATGGTCTAGCCTTAATTTATTATTTAATATATATATAAAAACTAATAGTTATAATTGAGTCCGCATTTTTCTGTGGATAAATCTAATTTAACTAATTATATCAATAGTTTATCCCTGTTTATAACCTTGAAGATAAACTTGTTAACATCCGTGTAAGCTGTCGACAGCTTGTGGATAACTAATAACTCAGGTTTATCCACAAAGGTATCTGGTACTTATCCACAGTTTATCCCGTTAGATATTCATTCGGTAGTTTTTCAGATTAATTACTCAGAATTCTCAGTAGATTAATATAATCTTCATTAATTTTGTTATCGGATTCTCTAAGTGCTACAATCTTACGGCAGCCGTGCAAAATGGTTGTATGATCCCGGCCGCCAAAAGCCTCGCCTATTTCTGGCAAACTGTGATTGGTTAATTCCTTTGATAGAGCCATGGCTACCTGCCGAGGTCGGGTAATAGACCGACTGCGACGATTGGATAATAAATCCGAGCTACGAATCTTATAATATTCTGCCACTGTTTTTTGTATATTTTCTATGGTGACCAGGCGATCCTGCAAGGCAATTAAATCACGTAAAGTATCTTTGGCAAATTCCAGGGTAATGGGCTTGCCGGTAAAATTAGCGGTGGCCATCACTCGTCGCAAAGAACCTTCTAACTCACGAATATTAGAGCGTATCCGTTTGCCAATAAAAAAGGCCACTTCATTAGGCAGGGCGATGCCAAACTCTTCGGCTTTTTTATGCAGAATGGCGACCCGTGTTTCCAGCTCTGCTGGTTCAATGCAAACAGGTAAGCCCCAGCCAAAGCGAGATTTAAGGCGTTCTTCCAGCCCATCGATTTCTTTAGGGTAACGGTCACAGGTTAAAATAATTTGCCGGCCCCCTTCCAATAGAGCGTTGAAGGTGTGGAAAAACTCTTCCTGGGAGCGTTCTTTACCGGCAAAAAACTGAATATCATCAATTAACAAAGCGTCCAGTGAGCGATAGAAATGTTTGAATTCATCGATGGCATTATGCTGTAAAGCCTTAATCATATGGCTAACGAAGCGTTCGGAGTGCAAGTAAACAATTTTTGCATCCGGGTTAATTTCTCGCATGCGATTGCCCACTGCATGCATAATATGTGTTTTACCCAGGCCTACACCACCGTATAAAAACAGCGGGTTATAGGCATCACTGGGATTTTCAGCAACCTGTTGTGAAGCGGCTTTGGCCAGTTGATTGGATTTACCTTCAACAAAATTTTCAAAACTAAAGCCCGCATTTAAATTATGATCAATGTTTTTGATCACAGAAGGCGTTGGGGCAAACGAGGCTTCATTAATAACCCGCGCATTTTGATTAGAGGATAGTGTTGCTGAGTTTGATCCGGGTGATGGCATCGATTTACGATTTTGAGAGCCAATTTCAATGGATAGTTTAATCGGGCTATCTATGGATAACTGATCTGTAATACGAGTAATTTGCTCAAGAAAATTCTGATTAACCCAGTCCAGCACAAATCGGTTGGGAGCGAGCAGGCGCAAAGAACTGGCATCTTCAATAACCTGTAATGGCCGAATCCAGGTATTTAGCTGTTGATCTGACAGCTCCTGTTCCAGCAATTGCAGGCATTTGCCCCATAAAGCCATACTCACGTAATCCTACCCCGGGAAAATAAGGAACCCCAGATTTAATCAGAGAACCCATAATGAAAAAATAACAAATAGCCGGACATTCTAACCTGCAAGCTCAGGCGGTGAAACAGCTATCGGATGATTAACGAGATAATTTTTAGTTAATTAGCTTTGAATAATATGCATATATGTTTTGACTCCAGACCTTGCTAACAGTAGAATACCCGACCCAAATTTTCATGTATTTATAAGGTCTGAACCAATGAAAAGAACCTTCCAGCCAAGCCGTATAAAGCGCGCTCGTACTCACGGTTTCCGTGCCCGTAGTCGTACAGTCGGTGGTCGAAAAGTTTTAAAAGCTCGTCGTGCAAAAGGCAGAGCCAGCCTGTCAGCGTAAGTTAAATTTTTATTTATCTTAATACAGGTATTATTTAAGCAATGGTTAACAGGGCGTGTTTTAAACCACATGTCCGGTTATTAAAGCCTGCTGAATTTAGTCGAGTCTTTAAACAGGCCATTCGATCAAGTGATCGCATGTTAACCATACTGGCCGCCCCCAATGATTTGGGACACCCTCGTTTAGGTTTAGCTATATCAAAAAAAAATGCCAGACGAGCTGTTGATCGTAATCGAATCAAACGAATCATTAGAGAAAGTTTTCGACAAAAGCAAAATCTTTTGCCTGACATTGATCTAGTTGTTATGGCTAAACCGCAAACAAAATCCGCAATGAATGCAGAATTGTTTACATCTCTGGAACATCACTGGGATAGGCTGATAGAACAATGCGCAAAATTTTCATCGCAGTAATTCGTTTTTATCAATACGCTATTAGCCCCTTTTTACCTCCCCATTGTCGCTATACGCCCAGCTGTTCTTCATATGCAGTTGAAGCAATTCGTCGATTTGGTATATTGCGCGGTGGCTGGATGGCTTTGCGACGAATTGGTCGATGCCACCCATGGCATGAAGGGGGCTTTGACCCTGTCGTGGCAGAATTAAATAAAGATACAAATACTCAGAAGTTAAACTGTAATCACTCACACGAAAGACACTAATGGAAAATCAACGCACGCTGCTTTATCTCTCTTTTTTCTTTATCCTGTTTTTGATGTATCAAACCTGGCAGGATGATTATGGCCCTAAACCTGCTCCTGTTGTTGAAGGTCAGGTTCCGGCGGCTAAAAATAATCAGCAAGAAAATGATGTACCCGATGCGGCAATTCCTGATGCAACAAAAAGTGAATCAAATATTTCAGCGGTTGCAGCACCCGTTGAAGAAATGCCTTCACAGGGAAAAATTATTAAAGTAGTAACCGATCTTCTTGAGCTGGAGATTGACACCAACGGAGGCGATGTTCGCCAGTTGTATTTAAGACAGTATCCTGCGAGTGCAGAAGCAGATGGACAGCTGTTTGAATTATTTAGCTCAAAAGCAGACAATTTTCATATTGCTCAGTCGGGCATTATTTCGACAAAATCAAAAGCACCGAACAGTGGCAAAGCACAGGCTATATATAAGTCAGCCCAGGATGAATATCGTTTAGCCGAAGGTAATGATGAATTAAAAGTAATATTGAGCTGGCGACAGGATGATGTGCAGGTTGAAAAAATATTTACCTTTAAACGTGACAGTTACCTTATCGATGTCGAGCATATTGTAAAAGCTGGCAAAGAAAAATGGTTTGGTCAACAGTATCGTCAACTAAAGCGTGTTGAGCCTAATGGCGATGGTGAGTCATCTTTTATTTACACCTACACCGGTGGCGTAGTTTATAACGAAGAGTTGAAATACGAAAAAATTGATTTTTCTGATATAGCAGATAAAAGACATCTGGCAGACATTGGTTTAGCTAATCGTATGCAAGGTGGTTGGCTGGCTATGATTCAACATTATTTTCTTGCCGCCTGGGTGCCTGATCAGAACGAAAAAAATAAAGTTTATACAAAATATATTGAACAGAATGGCCAGTATATTTTGGGCATGGTGTCACCCATAAAAGAAATTGCTGCGGGTGAGCAGAGTCGTTTTCATAGTCAGCTGGTAGTGGGTCCAAAAATTCAGGAGCGTCTGGAAAAAATTGCAACGGGTCTGGAGCTTACGGTTGATTATGGGGTGCTAACCATTATCGCCAAGCCACTGTTCTGGTTGTTAAGTCAGTACCACAGTATTTTTGATAACTGGGGCTGGGCTATTATTTTTCTGACCTTAACGGTAAAACTTTTATTTTATAAATTATCTGAAACCAGTTATCGATCCATGGCCAGAATGCGTAAAGTGGCACCGCGCATGAAAGCCATGAAAGAACGTTTTGGAGATGATCGTCAGGCCATGAGTCAGGCGATGATGAAACTGTATAAAGAAGAAAAAATTAACCCACTGGGCGGCTGTTTCCCAATACTGGTTCAGATGCCCGTGTTTATTGCGCTTTACTGGGTGTTGCTTGAATCGGTGGAAATGCGTAACGCGCCCTTTGCATTGTGGATACAGAATTTATCGGCGCAGGACCCTTATTATATTTTGCCGGTTATTATGGGCGCGACCATGTTTATACAGCAAAAACTGAATCCAGCGCCAATGGATCCTATGCAGCAGAAAATATTTCAGCTTATGCCCATAATGTTCACCGTGTTCTTCCTGTTTTTCCCATCGGGTCTGGTGCTGTACTGGGTGGTGAATAATACCCTGTCGATTATTCAGCAGTGGATTATTACTAAACGCATTGAGAATTCATGAGTTAGTTTTGAGGCTGCCTGAACTTAAGATCAAAACCTTTTACCGCAAATGAACGGGAATATACGCAAATAAAATATAAAGACAGAAGCGGGGCATCACCCCTTTCTTTGTCATCCCGAGCGCAGCCGAGGGGTCTTGCTACCCAGGCCATATTAAGATTACGCTCGGAATGACAGGCTGTAGGGTAGAGCCTGTCTAAGCCTGAGCTTTATTTGCGGTAAATCCTTTTTCTTTTGATCTTTCGTTTATGATTAGAACCAGCCACTTAAACCGGATTTTAATATGTCCACTATCGACACCATTGCCGCTATTGCTACCCCGCCGGGTAAAGGCGGTGTAGGCATAGTTCGCATATCTGGCCCTAAAAGTCGCGAAATAGCGGATAAAATACTGGGTAAATGCCCTAAAGTACGATACGCGGAATACTTGCCCTTCAACAATGAAGACTCAACGGTCATAGACACAGGCATTGCCCTGTTTTTTCAGAAACCCCATTCCTTTACCGGTGAAGATGTACTTGAACTGCAGGCTCATGGTGGCCCCGTGGTTCTGGATATGTTGCTCAAAAGAGTGCTCAGCCTGGGTGTACGCATGGCAATAGCCGGGGAATTTAGTGAGCAGGCTTTTTTAAATGACAAAATAGATCTGGCTCAGGCTGAAGCGGTGGCGGATTTAATTGAAGCCGACTCGGAAGATGCAGCAAAAGCCGCATTGAGATCACTGCAGGGTGAATTTTCTCAGACCGTGCATAATCTGGTAGAAAAAACCATCGAGCTTAGATTATATGTAGAAGCGGCACTGGATTTTCCGGAAGAAGAAATCGACTTTATTTCCGATGGCAGGGTCAGTAACAAATTGGCAGAAATAGAACAGGCGTTAAATCAGGTATTTAAATCCGCCAGACAGGGCTCTCTGCTACGCGAAGGTATGACCCTGGTGATTGCAGGCCGGCCCAATGCGGGTAAATCGAGCCTGCTTAATCAGCTGGCGGGAAAAGAATCGGCCATAGTGACAGACATTCCGGGCACCACCCGTGATGTGTTGCGTGAACACATACAACTAGATGGTTTGCCATTACACATCATTGATACCGCAGGTTTGCGAGATACAGATGATCCGGTGGAGCAGGAAGGGGTCAGACGTGCCTGGCTGGAAATAGAGCAGGCTGACCGGATTATTTTGCTGGTGGATGACGGGCATGACAAAGACGATCATCTTGAAATCGAAGGCCGGCTGCCAGAACACATTGGGGTTACCCGAGTATTTAATAAAATTGATATCAGTGGTCGCGAGCCGGGCTTAATTAAAGTAGAGCAGGAGACAGATATAGCTCTGAGTGCTAAAACCGGCGAGGGAATGGATCTGTTAAAAGCCCATCTAAAAAGCTGTATGGGCTATGAACAGTCAGTTGAGGGGCACTTTATGGCTCGTCGTCGGCATCTGGATGCACTGAAATCCGCAGATGAACATTTAAAGCAGGCTCGATATAATCTGGAACAGATTCAGGCAGGCGAATTACTGGCTGAAGAACTACGATTAACTCAGGAAGCATTAAATGAAATCACCGGTGAATTTACTTCAGACGACTTACTGGGTCGAATTTTTTCCAGTTTTTGCATTGGCAAATAAGTCGTCAAACGGATAACAGGAATTTTCTAGCGTGAAACCCCAGATCGACCCAGCGTATAAACACAGCACCTCAATATTTGATACTCAATTTAAGTGGGCGCTGCTTCATCCCGCATACTGGTCAAGCTGGATTATTATAGGGTTTTCCTATGTTATTTATTTGTTGCCCAATCGTTTCGTGGATGCAATGGGCAGTCGTCTGGGTGATGCGCTGAGAAAGTCTAACCGGAAACGGAAGAATATCGCGACGACAAATATATCCCTGTGTTATCCAGATTTAACAAAAGAAGAAGTTCAGTTATTTGTAAAGCGCCACTTTCGGGCTTATGGCAGGAGTATTTTGCATTACGGATTTATTTTCTGGGCACCGAGAAAAGCAGTGGAGCAGAGAATAGAACTTCACGGTAAGCAGTATATCGATCAATGTTTAGCTGCGGGAAATAGCGCCATTATCATGACCGCCCACAGTGTGGGGCTGGAAACGGCGGTATCGACCTTTAGTAGAAACTATCCACTGACCGGCCCGTTTAAGGAAATGAAAAATCCACTGATTAACTGGTTTGTGGCAAAAAGACGCATGCGCTATGGCGCGGTTTTATATTCGCGGAATGCTGGTTTGCGACCCATTATTAAAGATGTAAAAGCGGGTTATATAATGGGCTATCTTCCGGATGAGGATCTGGGACGAGAGCAGTCAATATTCGTGCCTTTTAAGGGCGTTGAAAAAGCAACCATACCGGTTCTGGGTCGGCTGACGAAAACCTGTAGGGCGAAAGTGTTTCCGGTGATTTGTTGCTATGATGAAAAACAGGCGAAATATCATATACATGTATTGCCGGCGCTGGAAAATTACCCCAGCATGGAAGATCAGCAGGATGCCCTGACAATGAATCAGGCACTTGAACGTCTGGTGGATATTTGCCCGGAGCAGTATTTCTGGACATTGAAACTGTTTAAAACTCGCCCGGAAGGCGAGCAGCGGTTTTATTAGCTTGTTTGCATTGCGTAGAGCGAGTTTTTAGCTCGCGATTCCAGGGATACACTGATCAAGTCTGGCAGCCTGCAAGCATCGCGAGCTAAAGACTCGCTCCTACAGGGAATTTTTTTTGCTTATTAATCTTCAATTTCAGATAATTACTTTTTAAGTCAGACAATATTTATATGTTCTATAGCGAATCCTACGATGTCATAGTAATAGGCGGCGGCCATGCCGGCACCGAAGCTGCTTTAGCGGCAGCTCGCATGGGCTCGAAAACATTATTGCTGTCCCACAATATAGAAACCCTCGGCCAGATGAGCTGCAACCCGGCCATTGGCGGCATAGGCAAAGGTCATCTGGTAAAAGAAATCGATGCCATGGGCGGCATTATGGGTAAAGCCGCCGATAAAGGCGGCATCCAGTTTCGTATTCTAAATAGCCGAAAAGGCCCCGCGGTCAGGGCAACCCGTGCTCAGGCAGATCGCCAGCTGTATAAACAGGCGATTAGATGGGCGTTGGAAAATCAGCCCAATTTGCAATTATTTCAACAGGCGGTGGATGATCTGATTGTAGAAAATGATCAGGTAGTGGGCGTGGTCACTCAGATGGGGCTTAAGTTTCGGGCTAATGCGGTAGTATTAACCGTGGGTACATTCCTCGGCGGCCTGATTCATATTGGTGAAAGCAATTATTCTGGCGGTCGAGCCGGTGATCCACCGTCCATTGCTCTGGCGGATCGACTGCGAGATTTGCCCTTTAGAGTAGGCAGGCTTAAAACCGGCACACCTCCCAGAATTGACAGTCGTTCCATAGATTATTCAGAATTACAGGAGCAGCCCGGGGATACCCCGCTGCCCGTGTTTTCATTCACCGGCTCAGTGGCGGATCATCCGCAACAAATATCCTGTCATATTACCCATACCAATGAGCAAACCCATGAAATTATTCGTGGCGGAATGGATCGCTCGCCCATGTATACCGGGGTTATTGAAGGGGTGGGGCCGCGCTATTGCCCGTCGATAGAAGATAAAGTGGTGCGCTTTGCGGACAAAGACTCCCACCAGATATTTATCGAGCCCGAAGGCTTAACTACCCACGAAATTTACCCCAATGGTGTCTCCACCAGTTTACCGTTTGATGTGCAAATGGCGTTTATTCGATCCATTAAAGGGTTTGAAAATGCCCACATCACCCGCCCCGGTTATGCCATTGAATATGATTACTTTGATCCGCGAGATTTAAAGCCCACCCTGGAAACAAAATATATTAAAGGCCTGTATTTTGCCGGGCAGATAAATGGCACCACCGGCTACGAAGAAGCTGCGGCTCAGGGTATGCTGGCAGCGATTAATGCCAGTCGCCAGATAGCTGAAAAAGAGCCCTGGTATCCGCGACGAGATCAAGCGTACCTCGGCGTGCTAGTGGATGACCTGATTACCAGCGGCACAGCCGAGCCTTATCGCATGTTTACTTCACGGGCAGAATATCGATTGATATTGCGCGAAGATAATGCGGATTTGCGTTTGACCGAGATAGCCAGAAATATGGGCCTGATTAGCGATAACCACTGGCAGATTTTTACCGAAAAACAGGAAGCCATAGAGCAAGAGCAGCAACGCCTGAAAGATATCTGGGTGCAGCCATCTTCTGCTGCGGGCAAACAACTGGCTGAAATAATAGGCAAACCCCTGAGCAAAGAATCCCGGGCACTGGATTTAATTCGCCGACCGGAGCTGGATTATAAAAAGTTAATGAGCGTGAAAGATTTAGGCCCGGCAGTTGCAGATAAAAAAGTGGCGGAGCAGGTAGAAATACAGATTAAGTATGAAGGCTATCTGGGTCGGCAGCAGGAAGAAATTGAAAAAGCCCGTCGCTATGAAGGCAAGTCTATTCCTGAAAATATAGATTATGAACAGGTGCGTGGCCTGTCCAATGAAGTGAAACAGAAACTGGCGGATCATAAGCCTGTTACCCTTGGCCAGGCCGGTCGTATTTCTGGTGTGACACCGGCGGCGATTTCTCTGTTACTTGTTCACATTAAGAAAAGCGCTTAATAATGTAAAAACTGTACTCTGTCATCCTGAGCGAAATGTTGTGTCGTAAAAAGGGCGGCAGAGAGGGGCATCAGATCCATCGGCTTCGCTCAGGATGACAGATTTTTTTATTCCGGATAGTTTAGTGTGCAGCGCAGCCAGGTTCGGGATCACAGAATTTCAAATAAATAATATTTTTGGGAAATAAAAATGAAAAATTATACCTTGTTAATCTTTGCTCTATTCATGACCCTGCAGTCAAATGCATTTGCATCCGATAACTATGTAAATAAGAAAAGCCCATATTCTGTTGATAAAACCCTTGATCGTCTTGAAAAAGTTTTAAAAAGTAAAGGCATCACTATTTTTACTCGCGTGGATCATAGCGCCGGAGCGAAGAAAGCGGGCATAGCCATGAGTGACACCAAGCTGCTTATTTTCGGGAATCCAAAAATGGGCACACCGCTAATGAATGAAAATAAAATGATGGCGCTGGATTTGCCAATGAAAGCCCTGGCCTGGAAAGATCACAATGGTCAGGTCTGGTTAAGCTATTTAAAACCCTCAGCATTACAACAGCGCCATAAACTACAGAATCAGGCCATTATTAAAAAAATGACCGGCGCTCTGAATGCTCTGACTAATAAAGCGTTGCAGAAATAAAGGCATTTTGTCCGCAAATGAACGCGAATACTCGCAAATAAAAACAAAATAATTAACAGAGTATGTAGCTCCGTAGGCGCACAACATAAAACATTTGCGTGTTTTGCGTTCATTTGCGGACAAAATGCTGTTGCTTTTATAGGGGCACTCGTGTGGATATTTATCCCATTATATTAAGAAGTAGAAATAAATGAATGCAGAGCAACGCCTACAGCAGGGGCTGGAAAAAATGGGGCTGGATATCCCCGCTGAAATCCAATCCCGGCTAATGGCCTATGTAGAGCTAATGCAAAAATGGAATAAGGCCTATAACCTCACAGCCATTCGAGATCAGGAGCAGATAGTTATTCGCCATATTTTAGATAGTCTGAGCATCGCACCCCATATAACGGCTTCCCCCATTCTGGACGTGGGCACCGGAGCAGGTCTGCCCGGCATACCCTTGGCACTGATAATGGCAGAAAAAAAATTTGTTTTGCTGGACAGCAATGGCAAGAAAACCCGCTTTTTAACCCAGGCTAAAATAGAGTTAGGTATTGATAACATTGAAATTATTCACAGTCGGGTAGAAGACTTTAAGCCATCCGAACCCATCGCCATTATCACCTGCCGAGCCTTTGCGGCGTTAAATACTATATTGGAACGCACCCAACATCTGGTAACATCAACAACCCGGATACTTGCAATGAAAGGCAAACAGGAAATGCCCGACCTGCCCCCCGGTTTTGAGCAACTGGCCGACCATGCCCTGCACGTGCCATGGTTGAATGATGAAGAACGACGACTCATAGAAATTAAAAAATCATGACACAAGTAATTGCAGTAACCAATCAGAAAGGCGGCGTTGGTAAAACCACTACCTCCGTTAATCTTGCCGCGTCATTATCTGAAGTGAAACGAAAAGTTTTACTGGTGGATCTCGACCCGCAGGGTAACGCCACCATGGGCAGTGGCATCGATAAGCATGAACTGGAAAACAGCGTGCTGGAAGTTTTGCTGGGCGAGGTCAGTGCAGCAGACTGCATTCAATATAATGAAGACGCCGGTTTTTCTGTGATGCCATCCAATAGTGATTTAACCGCAGCCGAAGTTGAAATGTTAAGTCTGGACAATCGCGAACGTCGCATGCGCGATGCACTGGCCAGCGTTAAAGATCAATTCGATTACATTATTATTGACTGCCCACCTTCATTAAATATGCTGACGTTAAATGCACTGGTGTCTGCGGATGGTGTGTTGATTCCCATGCAGTGTGAATACTATGCATTAGAAGGTCTGTCGTCTTTAATCGAAACCATCGAACAGGTTCGCAGTAGCGTGAATCCAGATTTAGAAATCGAAGGTTTATTACGCACCATGTATGACCCGCGCAATAAACTGGCTAATGATGTATCGGATCAATTAATAGAACATTTTGGTGATCGAGTTTATCGCACCGTCGTGCCAAGAAATGTGCGTCTGGCAGAAGCGCCAAGTCATGGCCTGCCGGTTTTAAAATACGATAAAACCTCGAGAGGTGCGCTGGCCTATTTTTCACTGGCCGGTGAAATCATCCGCAAAAATATAAAAAATGGTGCGCCTGCGGCGGCGTAAAGTTTTCATCACCACACTATACTGTCATTCCGAGCATAGCCGAAGAATCTTGCTACCCTGGTCGTTAAGATTCCTCGGCTTCGCTCGGGATGACAATAGATTATTTTAATAATTTTTTAAAAAATATATGCAAGGTAAACAATGGCAGCAAAAAAACGAGGCTTAGGTCGAGGGCTTAATGCATTACTGGGTAATGCAGCAGAAGTTAAAGAACTAACCGACCCCCAACCTGCATCCACAATAGATCAGCACTCAACCCAAAATGGTTTACAAACCATCGCGATTGATTTAATTCAACGCGGCACTTACCAGCCTCGCGTTCACTTTGAGCCTGAAGCATTGCAGGAGCTGGCCGACTCGATAAAAGCACAGGGTGTTATTCAACCCATCGTTGTTCGTCCACGCAGCTCCGGTGGTTATGAAATTATCGCGGGCGAACGTCGCTGGCGTGCATCCCAGTTAGCGGGTTTAAGTGAAGTACCCGCAGTTGTAAAAGAACTGGACGATAAATCCGCTGCTGCGGTTTCAATAATTGAAAATATTCAACGTGAAGATTTAAATCCATTAGAAGAATCACGGGCACTACAACGTTTAATTGATGAGTTTGATATGACCCATCAACAGGTAGCAGAAGCGGTGAGTCGCTCCAGAACCAGCGTAACGAATTTATTGCGTTTACGTGATTTAAATGAAGACGTAAAAACTTTAGTGGATGAGCGCCAGTTAGATATGGGTCATGCCCGTGCGTTGTTGGCGTTAACTGGTACAGAGCAAAGTGCAACGGCACATAAAGTGGCGACTAAGGGTTTATCGGTTAGAGAAACTGAACAGTTGGTGCGTAATATTTTAGACCCTAAACCTAAGGGTGAGTCATCGAATAAACAGGATCCGGATATTAAGCGTTTGCAGGATCAGTTGAGTGAGCGGCTGGCGGCTACGGTTAGTGTGAAGCATAAGAGTAATGGCAAGGGGCAGTTGGTTATTTCTTATAGTAGTCTGGATGAGCTGGATGGGATTTTGTCTAAGATTCATTAGGAATTGTCTATATCTCTGTTAGCAATAAAGTAAGTCAGGATAAAGATGAATATTTTTTTCGAAAACTGGGTGTCCATTACAGGCATGTTAGTTGTTAATATCGGGCTCGGTATTAGTATATGGGGTGCTGTAAAAATTTATAGGGCTGATAGCCCAAGAAATGACTGGATATTAGATGCTGTTTATTTACTTTCTAATGTTCCTACTTATGGCATTATCGCACCAAATAATTATAGCCCACAGGATGAAAAAGAAGAAAAGCTAAAAAAAATAAAAGGCCTCAAAAAAGAAATAAATGATTTCAATAGAAAAAATAAAAGTGGAATGAAATTAATATTTATCGGTTTTATTATTCAATTTATAGGTAACATTGTTTGGGGCATGTTATATCTTTATATCTAAAAGCAGTTAAGAATCAAACCCTCCTGTAAAAATACAGGTATGGTACTTAATTTATAATATTATTATACAGAAGGAGCGCCAATGAAAATATTTATATTATTGTTTATATCTGGATTATTAAGTGCTTGCATTTCAATTCCTACATCAACACCTATTCATGATGGTTTTGTTACCCTAATATCAGAAGATGTTAATTTGGGAGTTCAAACATTATATAAAAATGAAAAATTAAATCATTATAAAATTAATGGTGTAGATGCATATTGTAAAGTTCCGTCTATGGACAAAAGTCTGTATCGTTGTTTTTCAATAAATGGAAATCAATTAACTAAAGGTTTCAATCCAAATTCATCAGTATGGGAAGAGCTTAGCTTGCCTGTAAAAATTATACAAAGAAATATGTAACACCTGCTTAGAGCCAGACCTGTATTGCTGTACTGTTTCTTTAGGCTTCAAGCTTAATTTTAATTAAGCTTATTCTAAAAAACAAATGTGGTCGGATAAAATTTATTTTTTTAATTCGGTGATTTCGCCTGTTGGCGACTCACTTTTCTGTCATCAGCAACAGAAAAGTAAGCAAAAGAATGCCGCCCCGAATCACAAGCCCTCATAAAAAGCGATGAGGGTTCCATCGTCACTCCCGATTTATGTGGCTGCTGCGGAACTCACGAATTATAAAAGAAAAGCATAATTCGCTCAGACATCCTCACAGAAGGCCCCACATAAATCACTCGCTCCTCAGCTTGTTCAATGGGGGGGTAGTTCAAAGTCAAAAGAAAGATCAAAACCTTAAGATCAAAATCAAAAAAGAAAACTAAATATAAACCCTGTCATTCCGAGCGCAGCCGAGGAATCTTGCTACCCGGGTCGTTAAGATTCCTCGGCTGCGCTCGGAATGACAGAGTTTTTAACAGAAGTGACGACTCTACGCTTTTGACTTTGGTGTTGATCTGCCTCCCCATAAAGTTTGCCGAGCATTGCTAGCAGAGGGGCAATCCGCCAGGGAAGGTGGATTGAGTTTTGATAAGCAGGGATGCGAATCAAAATGACCCGGCAACGGAGCTAAGCTCTAAACACTTGCAAGTCAGTCTGAGGCAGCGCAGTAGCAATGATCGGGCACCCGCAGGGCAAACTGTGAAAGATAATCTGTGTGCTATCGCACTCTTGATATACGTGTCTCCACACACGCAAGTGCGGGCGGCATTTTCTTTGGTTCGGTTTCTTTTGCCTACATGGATGTAGGTAAGGGGCGTGAGCAGGACGCGGAAGCTTTGTGCGAGCAAAAGAAATGAACTCGCCAACAGGCGAAACTACCGAATTAAAAAAATAATAAACCCCCAGTTATCCCATAGAATATACTTTCATCAGATAAAGCTTTTAATTTACCCTTATCAATAAGAAACAAAGAAATCGCGACCTAAAGGTGGCTCCTACAAAACCATCACCTCGAAAACAGGCTGGCACAACAGCAAAAACCAGATAAATCACTATACTTCATCATGCTCACAGCCCGTAACACAGACCGAATATAAGATTATTAGCAAATACCGAGATAAAAAAGCTTTATTCTTGTATTAAACCTTGACCCAAAACAGGCCACTCTTTATAATTTGCGCGCATTTTCAAGGTATCTCGCCTTTGTTGGCTGGGTCTATTTAAAGATGCTAAAAACCAGTACAACTCAGATTAAACGCATTATATTGATGCAGTTTGTGGCCACGTTTGCCATATCGTCCCTGTTGCTGGTGTTAGATGTTGTCTGGTTCTGGTCTTCCTTAACCGGCGGCATGATTGCCACTCTGGCCAGTGCATATTTTGCATGGAAGGTGTTTGCCAAACAGCAGCAGACCACGCCCGAGCAGATCCTCGTAAGCTATTACGCTGCGGAGGTCGGCAAAATTATTTTGACCATTATGCTGTTTACGGCCGCGATCTTAATGATTAAGCCACTGAGCATCATCGCCCTGATGGGCACATATTTGTTTAACCAGTTTACCCCCTGGCTGGCGTCGTTCTATATGAATGACTCTGGCGAGGCTTAGGAGATAAGAATGTCAGGTGAAGGCCTCACGTCCGGTGAATATATAAAGCACCACCTTCAGAATATGACTTTTGGCAACCATCCTGTAGAAGGTTGGGTTATGGCTACTAGCCCTGAGCAAGCTAAAGAAATGGGCTTCTGGGCTTTTCATATTGATTCACTGGGCTGGTCTTTTGGTCTGGCGATCATGTTCTTTTTTGCTTTTCGCTCGGTGGCTAAAACAGCCACCACTGGCGTACCCACCGGATTCCAGAATTTCGTTGAAATGATCATTGAGTTTGTCAATGACAGTGTGCGCGGATCCTTTAGCGCAAAGAATGATTTAGTGGCGCCCCTGGCATTAACCGTTTTTGCCTGGGTGTTTTTAATGAATCTGATGGATTTAGTGCCGGTTGACTGGCTGCCCATGTTTGCTGGCTGGGTTGGTTCTACCTTTTTTGGTGCTGACCCTCATCATCTATATTTCAAAGTAGTACCGACTACCGACCCCAATGTCACCTTTGGCATGGCACTGGGTGTGTTCTGGTTAATGTTGTATTACAGCGTTAAGGTTAAAGGCCTGGGTGGATTCCTTGGCGAGCTGGCATTCCAGCCATTTGGTAAAGCCGGTATAGTAGTGAATCTAATACTCGAAGTGGTATCACTGATCTCTAAACCTATATCACTGGCTCTGCGTTTATTCGGTAATATGTACGCAGGTGAAACTATATTTATTCTGATCGCCCTTATGTACTCTGGTGGTCTGGCGATAGGAAGCTTTGGTGGCTTGCTGCAATTAGGCTGGGCAATATTTCATATTTTGATTATTACTTTGCAGGCGTTTATATTTATGACGCTGACCATTGTATATATGGATATGGCGCATCAGGATCACTAATCAGAATTGATAAGTAACGAATTTAGTTTTGGCTGGATGAGAAACATCGAGTCAAACTTAATATTAATTTTTAGATTTAAATTTAAACTTTCTCACAGGAGATAAACAATGAACGAAGCAACTGCACTGCTATATATCGCTGGCGCTTTAATGATGGGCCTGGGTGCTCTTGGCGCCGCAATTGGTATCGGCGTTTTAGGTGGACGATTCCTCGAAGGTGCTGCACGTCAGCCAGAACTGATCCCTATGTTACGCACACAGTTCTTTATTGTTATGGGTCTTGTTGACGCGGTTCCAATGATCGCCGTTGGTATTTCTCTGTACATCTTGTTCGCCGTTGCGGGTGGCTAAAGTTAAGACGTTATGCGTTTTAATTTAGACATAAACCACGAGGAACAAGCATGAACATTAATGCAACTTTAATCGGCCAGTCGATCGCATTTTTTCTGTTCGTATTATTCGTAATGAAATACGTATGGCCTCCGCTGATTGCAGCGTTGGACGAACGTAAGAAAACGATTGCAGATGGTCTTGCCGCGGCAGAACGTGGCCAGCATGAACAGGAGCTGGCTGAAAAGCGCGCTGCTGAACATATTAAAGAAGCGAAAGATCAATCGTCAGAAATTTTAGCCCAGGCGCAGAAGCGTGCCAGCGAAATTGTTGAAGAAGCAAAAGATACAGCAAAGGATGAAGCGCAAGGTATTAAGAAAGCCGCGACTGCAGAAATCGATCAGGAAGTGAATCGAGCGAAAGAGCATCTAAGACAACAGATCGCAGGCATTACTATTGCCGGTGCTGAAAAAGTTCTGAAACGTGAAATTGATGAGAAAGCCCACGGCGATCTTGTTGATGATTTGATCGCACAAATATAGGCAAGCGCTGATGTCAGATAACACAACCGCTGCACGACCCTATGCACGAGCTGTTTTTGAACAGGCTCAGAGTGGTGGCTCACAACAGTCATGGTCTGAAGTTTTACAACTGTTAGTTGAAGTTGTAAGTCATAAAGATATGAATGCTGTGCTGGCTTTGCCGGGCATGGGTGCTGCCGATAAAGGCGGGCTGCTAATAGAAATTTGCGGCGACAAACTTAATGATGCAAATCGTAATTTTGTTAACTTGCTGGCTGAAAATGGTCGTTTAACTTTGTTGGTTGAAATTCGTGATCTTTATGAAGAGTTTCGCGCACTGGCAGAAAGTAAAATCGAAGCGACCGTTACTTCAGCTTATCCATTAAGTGATGCACAGCAATCTGCAATGACTGAAGCTTTAAAGAAAAAACTTGGCTGTGAAGTCACATTAGTAACTCAAACCGACGCAACATTAATCGGTGGCGTAATTATTCGAGCCGGCGATTTAGTGATTGATGGTTCAACCAGAGCAAGCATAGCATCGCTTGCAAATGCGCTGAGCCGTTAATTTAGAATTAAGAAACTAGGAACTAAGTATGCAACTTAATCCATCAGAAATCAGTGAGCTGATTAAAAAACGTATTGATAACTTTGAGTCGCAGGCAGAAGCGCGAACCGAAGGTACCATTGTAAGTCTGACCGACGGCATTGTTCGTATTCACGGTCTGGCCGAAGCCATGCAGGGTGAAATGATTGAACTGCCTGGCGACACTTACGCATTAGCATTAAACCTTGAGCGCGATTCAGTTGGCGCAGTTGTTTTAGGTAAATGTGATCATCTGTCAGAAGGTGACACGGCTAAATGCACAGGTCGAATTTTAGAAGTGCCAACAGGCGATGCTCTGTTAGGTCGTGTGGTTGATTCACTGGGTGTGCCGATTGATGGTAAAGGTCCAGTTGATTCATCTACTTCTTCACCCATCGAAAAAATTGCACCGGGTGTTATTGAACGTAAATCAGTTGACCAGCCCGTGCAAACCGGTTTGAAATCTATTGACGCAATGGTGCCAATCGGTCGAGGTCAGCGTGAATTAATTATCGGTGACCGCCAGACAGGTAAAACAGCAGTAGCGATTGATGCCATTATTAATCAGAAGGGCACAGGCGTTAAATGTGTGTACGTTGCAGTTGGCCAGAAAGCATCAACGGTTGCCAATGTTGTGCGTAAATTAGAAGAGCACGGCGCAATGGAACACACCATTGTAGTTGCGGCTACCGCTTCTGATTCTGCAGCCATGCAATATATTGCACCTTACTCTGGCTGTGCAATGGGTGAGTTTTATCGTGATAGCGGTGAAGACGCACTGATTGTTTATGATGATTTAACTAAACAGGCGTGGGCGTATCGTCAGGTTTCTTTATTACTACGTCGCCCACCTGGACGTGAAGCTTACCCCGGTGATGTATTCTATTTGCATTCACGTTTATTAGAACGTGCCGCTCGTGTTAATGCGAATTATGTTGAGCGCGAAACTAATGGTGCAGTAAAAGGTAAAACCGGTTCTTTAACCGCGCTACCAATTATTGAAACTCAGGACGGTGACGTTTCTGCATTCGTACCGACCAATGTTATTTCGATTACTGACGGTCAGATTTTCCTTGAGTCAGATTTATTTAACGCCGGTATTCGTCCAGCGATTAATGCAGGTTTATCTGTGTCTCGAGTGGGCGGTGCGGCACAAACTAAAATCATTAAGAAACTGGGTGGCGGTGTTCGACTAGCTCTGGCTCAGTATCGTGAACTTGCTGCCTTCGCACAGTTTGCGTCAGATCTTGATGATGCAACCCGCGCACAGTTAGAGCACGGTGAGCGCGCAACTGAATTAATGAAACAGGCTCAGTATTCACCATTAGGTGTTGCTCAGATGGGCTTTAGTTTATATGCCCTGAACGAAGGCTATATGAACGATGTTGAAGTGAATAAAATTTTAGATTTTGAAGCGGCAATGTGGGCTTATGTAAAAAGCAATAACGCTGACCTGGTTACCAAAATTGATGAAGCGGGTGATTACAACGATGACATAGCCGCTGAAATTAAATCAGCTCTTGATGCATTTAAAGCTAATGGTGTCTGGTAGTCAGAGATTCGGAGATAAAGCATGTCCGGTGCAAAAGAAATAAGAAGTAAGATTAAGAGTATTAAAAATACTCAGAAGATTACTAAAGCGATGGAAATGGTCGCCGCTTCTAAAATGCGTAAAGCGCAGGAAAGAATGAGAGCGACTCGTCCATACGCAGAAAAAATGCGTAATGTGGTGAATCACATTGGGCAGTCTCATGCCGAGATTAAACATCCATTTATGATCGAGCGTGAAATAAAACGCGTGGGTTATATAGTTATCACTTCTGATCGTGGATTGTGTGGCGGTTTAAACGTTAACCTGTTTAAGAAAACCATTAACGATATGAAAGTGCATCACGATAATGGCGTAGAAATTGATGTGGTTACCATTGGCCGTAAGGCGAGTGATTACTTCAAACGTCAAAATGCGAATATTGTTGCTCAGGCAAGTCAGTTAGGTGATGCACCGCGAGTCGATGATTTGATCGGTCCAGTAAAAATTATGCTGGACGCATTTAGCAACGGAAAAATTGACGCGCTTTATCTGGTCAATAATGAATTTGTTAATACCATGACCCAGCAGCCAGAAGTACAAAAGCTGCTGCCTGTTAGTGGTGCCGATGATAAAGAGCTAAAACATCACTGGGATTATATTTATGAGCCAGACTCAAAAGAAGTTTTGGGTGGCGTGTTGATGCGGTTTATCGAGTCTCAGGTTTATCAGGGTGTGGTTGAAAATATTGCCTGTGAAATGTCGGCACGAATGGTTGCAATGAAATCGGCAACCGATAACGCAGGCGATATTATTAGTAATCTTGAAACCATTTATAACAAAGCACGACAGGCTGCTATTACCCAGGAAATTTCTGAAATAGTTGCAGGTGCTGCGGCAGTTTAACGGTAACCACACCGGGGCAACCTGAACCGTTACCCAAAAGAATTTATTTAAATACCTTTCAAAACTGAAAGGTGAAAAGAATTTAAAGTTAAGAGGATCAGTCTATGAGTGCTGGAAAAGTTGTTGAGATTATCGGTGCGGTAATCGACGTTGAGTTCCCAAGGGATGCTATTCCCAGGGTATACGATGCGTTAAGAATTGAAAGCGCAGGTCTCACATTAGAAGTACAGGCTCAGTTGGGTGACGGTGTTGTTCGTACAATCGCCATGGGTTCAACTGAAGGTTTAAAACGTGGTCTGGAAGCGAGCAATACCGGCGCTCCTATTACCGTTCCAGTTGGTCAGAAAACACTGGGTCGTGTAATGAACGTGTTAGGCGAACCGATAGATGAAGCCGGCCCAATTGGTGAAGAAAAATCTTTGCCTATTCACCGTGCTGCGCCCAAGTATGAAGACCTGTCTTCCGATGTAGAAATTTTAGAAACCGGCATCAAGGTTATTGATCTGGTTATGCCGATTGCCAAGGGCGGTAAAATTGGTCTGTTCGGTGGTGCGGGTGTAGGTAAAACCGTAACCCTGATGGAGCTGATTCGTAATATCGCGGTTGAGCACAGTGGCTTCTCGGTATTCGCCGGCGTAGGTGAGCGAACTCGTGAAGGTAATGACTTCTACTATGAAATGGAAGAAGGCGGCGTACTGGATAAAGTGGCACTGGTTTATGGCCAGATGAATGAGCCTCCAGGAAATAGACTGCGTGTTGCTTTAACCGGTTTAACCATCGCAGAAAACTTCCGTGATGAAGGCCGTGACGTATTAATGTTTATTGATAATATTTATCGTTACACACTTGCGGGTACTGAGGTATCAGCACTGTTAGGCCGTATGCCTTCAGCGGTGGGTTATCAGCCAACACTTGCAGAAGAAATGGGTGTGTTACAGGAACGTATTACATCCACTAAAACCGGTTCGATTACATCCTTCCAGGCAGTTTATGTACCTGCGGATGATTTAACCGATCCCTCTCCTGCTACTACCTTCGCTCACTTAGATGCAACACTGGTTCTCTCTCGTCAAATTGCCGAGCTAGGTATTTACCCTGCAGTTGATCCACTGGACTCAACTTCACGTCAGCTTGACCCACAGGTAGTTGGTCAGGAACATTATGATGTGGCTCGTGGTGTACAGGGTATATTGCAGCGTTATAAAGAGCTGAAAGATATTATTGCGATTCTGGGTATGGATGAATTATCCGATGACGATAAGCAGGCAGTAGCCCGCGCGCGTAAAATTCAGCGTTTCCTGTCTCAGCCTTTCTTCGTAGCAGAAGTATTCACCGGTGCACCGGGTAAATACGTAAGCCTGAAAGAAACATTATCAAGCTTTAAAGCGATTCTTGATGGCGAGCTGGATGATATTCCAGAGCAGGCATTCTACATGGTAGGCGGCATCGACGAAGTGAAAGAAAAAGCGAAAGAGATGTAAGGTAATAATATGGCTATGACAACACATGTAGACATCGTCAGTGCTGAAAAAGAAATCTGGTCTGGCCAGGCCACCATGGTGTTTGCACCGGGTGAAATGGGTGAGCTGGGTATCGCACCTCGGCATACGCCTTTACTGACACGTTTAAAAGCGGGAGAAGTAAGGGTAGAAAACGATAAAGGCGAGCAGGAATCTTTCTTTATTTCTGGCGGTATTTTAGAAATTCAGCCCCATGTGGTCACCATTTTATCGGATACTGCAATACGTGCAGATGACCTGGATGAGGCTGCGGCAATCGAAGCCAAACAACGAGCTGAAGAAGCCATGCAGAATAAAAATTCTGATATGGATTTCGCCAGGGCGCAATCTGAGCTGATAGAAGCAGCAGCAATGGTTGAGACCATTAAGAAGATTAAAGGTCGTAGATAATACGATTTATAATTTAAAAAAAGCCGGACTTGTTCCGGCTTTTTTTTGCAAAAAATATAGACACGATTCATACTGCAAGCCTGTTCTGTCATCCCGAGCGCAGCCGAGGTGACATAGTCTATCGTAAAATTAAGGAATCAAAATGTCCCTAAGTGTAGTCATCCTCGCCGCCGGTAAAGGCACCCGTATGAAATCTAATTTGCCAAAAGTATTACACAAGCTGGCAAACAAACCCTTAGTTGAGCATGTATACAACGCAGCAAAAGGCCTGGGCGCAGAAGAAATAGTCATCGTTTATGGTCACGGTGGCGAACAGGTAAAACATACCTGCAAACATTTTGATGCCAAATGGGTAGAGCAAAAAGAACAGCTGGGAACAGGTCATGCAGTGATGCAGGCATTTGATGATGTCAATTTAAACAATACATTATTAGTATTATATGGCGATGTACCACTAACAAAAGTTGAAACATTAAAAGAACTTTTAAATGATGCTGAAAATAAAGTCGCACTACTTTCTGTAAATTTAGCTAATCCATTTGGTTATGGCCGTATTCTTAGAAATGAAAAAAATGAAGTGTCAGGTATAGTCGAGCAAAAAGATGCCAGTGAAGAACAGCAGCTAATACAGGAAGTAAACACCGGCATACTGGCAGCAAAAGGCGAAACATTAAAAGAGCTGTTGAATAATATAGATAATAAAAACAGCCAGGGTGAATATTATCTAACCGATATTTTTGAACTGGCAGCCAAAGATAGTATAAAAATAAAAACCTCACAACCCACTGCAAGTTATGAAGTAGAAGGTGTAAATAACAGATTACAGCTGGCAACTTTAGAAAGAATTTTTCAGAGAAACATCGCCAATGAATTAATGACCGAAGGCGTAGCTCTGGCTGATCCAGATCGTATTGATGTGCGCGGTGAAGTTGATATCAGCAACGATGTGTTTATCGATGTAAATGTTATATTCGAAGGCAAAGTAAAAATTGGCTCCGGTACACATATAGGCGCTAATTGTGTGATTATAGATTCCATTATTGGCGACAATGTAAATATAAAACCCAATTGTATTTTTGAAAATGCAGTGGTAGATAACAATTCAGAAGTCGGGCCGTTTGCAAGACTAAGACCAGATACCCATTTACACGAAGGTGCCAAAGTAGGAAATTTCTGTGAAATTAAAAAATCGGAAATAGGTAAGGGTAGTAAAGTTAATCATTTAAGTTATATTGGCGATACAGAAATGGGCAGTAATGTAAATATCGGTGCGGGTACTATTACCTGTAATTACGATGGTGCATTCAAGCATAAAACCATTATTAAAGATGGCGTGTTTATTGGCTCAGATACGCAGTTAGTTGCACCGCTGACAGTGGGTGAAAATGTAACCATTGGTGCGGGTACTACGGTGACTAAAGATGTAGAAGATGATTTGCTGGCCATTAGTCGAAGCCCACAGAAAATCATTAAAGGCTGGGAAAGGCCTAAGAAAAATAAATAAAAATATTATTTACAGGGGCATGAACTTGAAAAAATTATTTCGAATAGAAAATTATGCCATGATAATGGCATTAATAGTTTCGGTAAATGTGCAGGCTAAATCACAAACTTATATCCGCGAATATAAATACCAGGCCAGTGAAACAGACAGTAAATTAACAGCACGAATGGCCGCAATGGAACAGGTAAAGCAGCTTTACTGAGCGAGCTGGGCACTTATGTAAAGAGCCGAACTGATATGGTGAAAACTTCAGATGGACGAGGTATTAGTTAACAGAAAATAAATACAATAGATTCGTATCAGATTTTATCGGTGCGAGATAGATTATCGTAGGAGCGAGTCTTTAGCTCGCGATTTTAGCAACCTTCAAGCATCGCGAGCTAAAGACTCGCTCCTATAAAAGCCAATAGTTTTATTTTAATAAATAGGTGGCCGATCAATTTTCATTAACTGAATAATCGAGGTCGCAATTTCCTCAACTGAAATATGGCTGCTATCAATATAAGGCAGGTTTTCAATATCCAGTAAAGATTTAATCATTCTGGTTTCTTTCTGGCATTGCCCAAACGATGCGTAATCACTATTCTGTTTGCGTATATTTCTTATAGTGCAAAGACGTTCAGCATTAATCATTAAGCCAAATAATTTATTTCGATAGGGCTTTAATGATGCAGGCAGCTGACCTGTTTCCATATCAGATTCGGTTAATGGGTAATTGGCTGCACGCAATCCAAATTGCATAGCCAGGTATAAACAGGTGGGAGTTTTGCCACTGCGTGAAACCCCGATTAAAATTATATCCGCATCTTTGTATTCTTTTGTGCTTACCCCATCGTCATTTTTTAATGCGTAATTCACCGCATCCATTCTGGACATATAAACCACTTCATTACTAATGCCGTGGGATAAGCCAGTAGAATGAGTTGATTGAGTACATAGTTCGGCTTCAAGAGGTTTAATAAAGGTGTCGAAAAAATCAATAATTAAAGCCTGGGTGTCTGCAATAATCACTCGGCAATCATTGTCAATTAAAGTACTAAAAACCAGTGGCTGGCATTGGGATATTTCTGCCATTTTATTAATTGTCTCGGCTGCATTATGCGCTTTTTCTTCAGAATTTATAAAAGGCAGAGAATGATGTTCGAAGTGAATTGAATCAAACTGGGTAAGCAGCGCATGACCAAGATTTTCTGCGGTGATACCCGTTCGGTCAGATACAAAAAAAACAGGGCGTGTTGTATTTGTCATAATGCGCTCATTGCCTATTGTAATAATAAAGGTTTCTAAAGTATGTCATCCCAGCATGCTTCTGGCTGGGATCCAGTGACTTTTGTTGCTATTCAAAGTAGCTGGATTTCCGACACAGGTATTCGGGAAAGACGTATTTTTTACAGTTGATTAAGTTTTGATAAGTGCAGCCAGGTATCTACAACCGTATCAGGATTTAATGAAATGCTGGTAATATTCTGTTCAAATAACCAGGCAGCAAAATCCGGATAATCCGATGGCCCCTGACCACAGATACCAATATATTTATTTTGCTTATGACAGGCCTGAATCGCCATGCTAAGTAATTTTTTTATCGCAGGATTTCGTTCATCAAATAAATGAGCGATTAAACCAGAGTCACGATCAAGCCCCAACGTTAACTGAGTCATATCATTGGAGCCAATGGAAAAGCCATCGAAATACTGTAAAAATTCTTCGGCCAGTAATGCATTAGAAGGAATTTCACACATCATAATAATGCGACAGTTATTTTTACCCCGTTCGATGCCATTATCTGCAAGTAACTGAATCAGTTGTTCTGCTTCTTCAAGAGTACGACAGAAGGGCACCATGACCTCTATATTTGTCAGCCCCATTTCATCCCGTACTTTTCCCAAAGCGCGACATTCGAGTTCAAAGCAGTCACGAAAATCTTTGGATAAATAACGAGAGGTACCGCGAAAACCAATCATGGGGTTTTCTTCCACCGGTTCAAATAAATTTCCGCCGAGAAGGTTGGCGTATTCATTGGATTTAAAATCTGATAATCGCACAATGACAGGTTTGGGAGCAAAAGCCGCACCCAGGGTAGCAATGCCTTCAACCAGTTTTTCAATATAAAAATTAACCGGGTCAGAGTAACCCGTGATGCGCTGATTGATCTGTTGTTTTAAATCTTCAGTTTGCTGATCAAATTGCAGCAGGGCTTTAGGGTGTATGCCGATGGTGTTGTTAATAATAAATTCCAGTCGAGCCAGGCCAACGCCGGCATTGGGTAATCTGGAAAAAGCAAAGGCGCGGCTGGGTGTGGCAACATTGAGCATAATTTTAGTTGGCAGCTCAGGCATATCACCGGTGTCGGTGCGGGTAATTTTAAAATCCAGCAGTCCCTGATAAATAAGCCCGGTGTCACCTTCGGCACAGCTGACCGTTAAATCATCTCCATCATTGAGTATCTCGGTGGCATTGCCACAGCCCACTACCGCAGGTATGCCAAGCTCGCGGGCGATAATGGCGGCGTGACAGGTGCGCCCGCCTCTATTGGTAACTATAGCTGAGGCGAGTTTCATTATGGGTTCCCAGTCGGGGTCGGTCATATCGGTGACCAGCACTTCGCCTTTTTTGACTCGTGACATTTCACTGGGGTCTTTGATAAGGCTGGCACGGCCTGACCCAATTCGCTGGCCTATGGCTCTGCCTTCTACTAATAGCTTGCCGGTCTGTTTGAGCTCATAGCGTTCGATCACCGATACACTGGCTCGACTTTCAACGGTTTCAGGTCTGGCCTGCACAATGTATAACTGATTATCTGTGCCATCCAGCGCCCACTCAATATCCATAGGTCGACTATAGTGCTGCTCAATGGTCAGGGCGTGATGAGCTAATTGTTCAATCTGGCTATCATTAAGACAGAAATGCTGACGATCCTGAGCTTCCACATTAACGGTTTGCACCGACTGACCGTGGCCCGCTTTATCACTGTAAATCATTTTGATTAGTTTGCTGCCCAGTGTGCGATTTAATATGGCAGGCCGGTTTTTTTGCAGTGCCGGCTTATAAACATAAAATTCATCAGGATTGACCGCACCCTGCACCACGGTTTCACCCAGCCCGTAGGCACCGGTAATAAACACCGCATCACGAAACCCGGATTCTGTGTCCAGAGTAAACAGCACACCACTGGAGCCAAGGTCGCTGCGTACCATACGTTGAATGCCAGCAGATAAAGCCACTTTGTCGTGATCGAAATTTTGATGTACTCGATAAGAAATCGCACGGTCATTATAAAGGGAGGCAAATACATGCTTAATAGCGGTTAATACATTATCCAGGCCGCTAACATTAAGAAAGGTTTCCTGCTGACCGGCAAAAGACGCATCGGGCAGGTCTTCGGCAGTGGCAGAGGAGCGCACCGCTGCTGTAAGATCTTTATCGCTACCCGCTAATTTTTTCCATGCCTGAGTGACATCGGTGAGCAGATCAGCAGGGAATGGAGTATCCAAAATCCATTGCCTGATCTCAGTGCCGGCATCAACCAGGGCGATAACATCATTGGTATCTAATGCTTTTAGTCGGGAGCTGATTTTTTTATCAAGACCCTGTTGAGCAAGAAAGCCTCGAAAGGCATCGGCGGTGGTAGCAAAACCATCCGGGACTTTAACCCCGAGCTTTGACAGATTGCTGATCATTTCACCCAGCGAAGCATTTTTACCGCCCACATCATTAATGTCATTCATGCCCAGTTGATTAAACCAGATAATCTGAGATGCCATAGCCGAAGTCCTGTCATTGTGAAATAAGTTATGAGTGCTGCTTAAGCTAAGTATAAGTGAAAAATCAGATGGTGTAATATCAGAACTTTAATTATCTCTCCATTAAGTAAACCTGGGAGAGAGTGATTTATGAGATTTCCGCGGGATAAAATGAAACATGTGTAATGCAGGCACTCAGATTGACAGTCAAATATTATATAAACATCAACAGGAAGCTAACAGAAAAAACGACAGAGAAGCAGCGCCCATAATTATTGCAACCGATCTTAGAGCCCCTGACAATATTGCCTCAATTTTACGTATTGCCGAAGCAGCTTATTCTACTCGAGTGATATTTGTAACTGATAAAAATCAGCAGATTGAATTCGATAATAAAATTAAACGTCTGAGTAGGGACACAGATAAAGAAATTAATATTGAACAGTATGAAGTAGAAGAGTTTTTAACTTTATGTCACCAATTGCCAGCAATGATTGCTATAGAAATCACCACCCAGTCTGAAAATATTTTTAATACTTCTTTGCCAGATAAATGTTGTCTGGTTATTGGCAGTGAAAGCCATGGCATCAATAGCCGAGTATTAGAAAAATGTCAGAGTGCCGTGCATATCCCAATGTATGGAAATAATGGTTCGATGAATGTAAGCCATGCACTGGCGATTAGTTTATTTGAATGGCGCAGACAGAAACAGTAAAGAGTTTATATTATGAAGTGGTTAGACAAAATACCCTTATCTATTTTATTAATTATAATTGTTGTGCCCGGGCTGATGCCTTTTATGCCGGAACCTCATGTGTGGCAGAAAATAAAAATGTTAGTGGATGGCAGTCTGATTAGACCCATTGATATTTTTGATTTATTTTTACACGGCACACCTTTTATATTGCTGGGATTAAAACTTTACAGAATAAAAAATCTGTCATCCTGAGTGTATTTTATTGCTGTCCGGAATAAATATCTGAACGTCAGTTAATGTACTATTCATATAGATTTGAATATTCAATTAAGGTAAGAGAGATCTAAAAAGTCTGTCATCCCGAGCGACAGCCGAGGGATCTTGTGCCGTAAAAGAGCCACACAGAGAGAGCATCAGATCCTTCGGCTGCGCTCAGGATGACAGGTTTTTTTCGGGTAGTAGCGGAGCGTGCCCGGGATGAAAGAGCTATCGTACCAACTGAGCATTTACCTCATCACGCTTCTCTTTGCCTTCCAGTTTTTCTATTAATGTCAGTGCAAAATCCATAGTGGTTCCGGGGCCGCGAGAAGTAATGATATTGCCATCAATTTCAATGGCCGAGTCTTTAATAGTAGTATTGGGTAGATTAAGTGAAGCGAGCATACCGGGATAGCCAGTAGCCGTTCTGTTTTCGAGTAAGCCTGCCTGTGCCAGAGCTTTGGGTGCGGCACAGATGGCGGCAATCCATTTATTTTCACTGGCGTGTTTTTTTAGTAGCGACTGTACTTTTTCATTATCACGTAAATGATCTGCTCCGGGTAATCCACCGGGCAGCACAATGAGATCGTAACTAATATCCAGTACATTATTGATATTTGTATCGGCCAGAATATTGGTGCCCCGTGAAGCCGTGACGATTTCATCATCAAGACTGGCGGTAGTGACTTCAATACCAGCACGAACCAGTAGGTCGGTAATAGTTATGGCTTCCATTTCTTCACAGCCCTGAGCCAGGGGCACTAAAACTTTAGACATTTTTTTACTCGTATAAGATTTGGATTAAGATTTTTTCTTCGCCAGAATATTAATACCTTTAAGTAAATTTAAAGCTTCTTTTATTTGATAGTCGTTATTAATTTTTTCTAAATTTTTACTGTCTTTTGAGCTGGATTTTTCAGTCGAATTTTTTTCATTAGGGTTGCTAATGTGACCAGATAGATCCGCTTCTTTAATACCTTTTAATCCATTTGATTTAATTTCAGTTAGTTTAAGATGCTCAAGTTTAATATCAGGCTCTATACCTTCGGCCTGAATGGAGCGTCCGGAAGGAGTGAAATAATGAGCGGTGGTAAATTTAACTGCACCACCATTGCGTAATTCCTGAATGGTTTGCACCGAGCCTTTGCCAAAAGATTTTGTGCCCATTAACACAGCACGTTTATGATCCTGCAAAGCTCCCGCTACAATTTCTGATGCTGAAGCGGAGCCGCCATTAATAAGCACGACGATGGGCGCATTGTGCAGGCTGTCTCCGGGTTTGGCTTTAAATTCAAAATAGGAATTTTTAACTCGACCCTGGGTATAAACAAGCAGTCCATCGTCAATGAATAAGTCAGCAACATCAGCCGCAGCATTTAATACGCCGCCCGGGTTATTTCGTAAATCGAGAACCAGGCCTTTAAGCGGATCTTTATTTTCATCTTTTAAGTCATCAATAGCTTTCAGTAAATGATGCGCGGTGCGTGACTGAAAAGTTGAGATGCGAATATAGCCATAATTTTTTTCAATTAAATAAGCCTTAACACTTTTAACTTTAATAATGGCGCGCTTCAGGGTGAAATTGATGGGGTCAGGCGTTTTTTCACGAACAATACTTAATGTAATTTCAGAGCCTGCTTTGCCTCGCATGGTTTTAACGGCTTTATTTAGTGTCATGCCTTTAACAGGTTTGTCATTTAAACGAATAATAAGATCGCCGGCTTTAATGCCGGCATGAAATGCAGGCGTGTCATCAATAGGTGAAATAACTTTTATATAACCGTCTTCCAGGCCAACCTGAATACCCAGACCGCCAAATTCGCCAGAGGTGCCTATCTGTAATTCTTTATATTCATCAGGGTCAAGATAAGTTGAATGGGGGTCAAGACCAGATAACATGCCGCGAATCGCATTTTCGATTAATTGAGTATCATCCGCTTCTTCGACATAGTTGGATTTAATGCGGGCAAAAATATCTGAGAAGTTACGTAGCTGTTCAAGTGGCAGTTCATCTTTACTGGTTTTAGCCGTTTCAGCATTAACAGAAAAACTGCCGGTGGCAGTGCCCAGCATAATAACGAATACTATGCTGAAAAATTTATGCTTATGAATCATTCTTACTTGTCCTTTATTGCCACATGGCGAATTTTAGTTGAACACCACTGATCAGGATTAACGGGCTTTCCCTGATGTCTTATTTCAAAATATAGACCGCTATCTGGCTGGCCGCCACTATCACCAACTGTTGCAATCGTTTCTCCGGCTTCGACCCAGTCGCCGGCCTGTTTAAACTGAGCCTGATTATGACCATACAAACTTAAGTAACCGTCATTGTGATCGATAATGGTGATGAAGCCATAGCCCTGCAACCAGTCAGCAAATACAACACGGCCATGAGTGATGGCGCGCACGGGTGTTTCATAATCCGAGTCAATCACCACTCCGCTCCAGGTGAGATCACCGGTATTACGAGACGTTCCAAATTTTGCGCTGAATTTTCCTCGCACAGGCCAGGGCAAATGTTTTTTCAACCGAGCAAAAGGTTTCTGGCCAGCGGGGCCACTGGGAATATCGGCAAGAATTTCACCCAGTGACATGAGCAGCTGTTCGATGCGGCTGCGGCTTTGTTTTAAATCGCCGAGAGTCAGTTGCTGATCGCCGATATCTTTATTTAACTTGCTGAGCAGCCGCTTTCGATTAATACGGTGGTGGGATAAATCTTTTTTCTGGCTTAATTTTTTATCCACCAGCTTCTGTAGTTCGTGCACGGCAGCTTTAATACTGGATTCCAGCGCCTGTTTTTTCTTAATGCTCTGCAAATAATCCGTAATTTCAGTAGTGCGAGCTTTATTTAGATAATCAAAGTACATCATGGCGCGACCCATTTCAGTGGGCTTTTGCTGGTTGAGCATAAGCTTGAGCTGGGGTTCCTGACCCATGGCATAGGCGGAACGAAGCTGTTCGGATAGCAGTGCTCGCTGACTGCCTAATTTCTTTTTGAGTCGAGATAGTTCGGTTTTTAGCTGTTTGAGTTTTTTTGCCGATTTTCGGTGCTTGCGTCGTGTATATCGCAATGACTTGGATGTTCGGGCAATTTTTACTTCAAGCTTCTGTAGATCATTGCGTACATTGCTGCGCTTATTCTGATTTTTATTGAGATTAACGAGTACATTCGTGATTTTCTCGCGGATATCATCAAGCTTTGATTGGTAACTTATTGTTTTTTCAGTATTATCCGCCCATGTTAAGGGGCTGAAAATATAAAAAAACCCCAGTAGAGCTATCCACAATAAATGGGATCTGGCCATTTTTATCTTAAAAAAAGAAGAGCTAATTTTATTTTTATGTATATAAGGCACTTTTGTTCAGGCAAATATGAGAATTAATTCAAAAAAAACTCAAATAACTATGTATTATTTTATCGTAGTTTACTAATATAAAGCCTTCGAAATGCAAATATACTATAGGGATGAATTTTTATGGTTGCTAACATGTCTGAAGAAACACGTTTAATGACCAGGGAAGAAGATATTGATCGCGCATCCCGGTCACTGAAAGCTATGTCTCATCCGCTTAGATTAAAGATTCTATGCACTCTTGAAGATCAGGAAATTAGTGTACAGGATATTGTTGACAATGTGGGTACATCGCAAAGCAATATTTCACAGCATCTGGCTATTTTACGTGATAAAGGGATACTGGTTTCACGTAAGGATGCCAACAGAGTTTATTACCGAGTAGGTGATGCGCGAACATTGCGTCTGATTAGCATGATGCAGGAAGTGTTTTGTTCGCAGCGTGGTCAGGACGACTAATCATAGGTAAGCTTATTTAATTTAAACCAGTATCGATCAGGTGCTGGCTATTTTTTTCTGGATTTATACTCATGTCTCAATTAATAGAATTTTTAGGCAATCACCTGCTGATGTTTGCTGCGCTGATAATCGTCTCTACCATAATTATTAAAATGGAGCTTGAAAATCGGCTGAGTAAAGTTAAGCAAGTGAATGCGGCAGAAGCGGTGAGGCTAATGGACAATGAAAATCTGCTGATTCTGGATACCCGTGAAGATTCGGAATTTAGTGCGGGTCATATTAAAGGCGCAATGCACATTCCTGTGTCGCAAATAAAAAAGCGCATAAATGAGCTGGAAAAATACAAATCTCAACCCGTGCTTCTCTATTGTCGTTCGGGTAATCGTTCTAACCAAACGGGCAAAATGCTGAGCGGTGCAGGTTTTGATAATGTACAGAACCTGGCTGGAGGAATGATGGCCTGGGGTACGGCGAATTTGCCCGTGACTAAAAAGTAGCCCATGTCACAGCCAGAAATCGTTATATACCATATGCCTTTTTGCCCCTACTGTAGCTGGGCAAAACAATTGCTGGACAGCAAACAGGTGCAATACACATTAATTGATGTGACCAACGACGATATTTTACGCCAGCAAATGGAAGACCGTAGCGGGCGTAATTCTGTGCCACAGATTTTCATAGGTGAGCGCCATATTGGAGGCTATGATGATATGGCGGCTCTGGACGATACTGGTGAACTGGATTCTTTGATTGCCGTGGAGCAGGTATAAGCTTGTCAGTATTCGCAGCGTTTCCACTTTAATGATATTCTGCAGTGCTCAGGATAAACAGTGCGAACCTGGATCAATCAATATATACAAAATACATAACATTTAATTAATAGGTTATTAACATGAGTGAAGAACAAACACAGCAGCAATTTGCGATCCAGAAAATATATCTTAAAGATGTTTCTTTTGAATCACCCAATGCACCCACTGTTTTTACCGAAGGCGAGTTTCAGCCTGAAATTAATGTGCAGATAAATACGGAAGCTAAAACAGTATCTGAAGGTCTGCATGAAGTGACGTTAACGGTTACTGTAACCGCGAAACAAAATGATAAAACCGCTTTTCTGGCAGAAGTAAAGCAGGCCGGTTTATTTCAGATGTCTGGTTTCGAGCAGGAGCAATTGGGCGGCATGATCGGTGCGTATTGCCCTGAAGCCTTATTCCCTTTTGCCCGTGAAACCATTGCAGATCTGGTTGCCAAAGGAGGCTTCCCGCAGGTATTACTGGCACCGGTTAACTTTAACGCAATGTATATGCAGCACCAGCAACAACAGGCTCAGTCTGGTGGAGCTGCACACTAAGGGAGACTCGAATGGGTCAAAAGCCTGGAAATATAGCCGTATTAGGTGGTGGTTCCTGGGGCACGGCACTGGCAATACAAATTGCCCGTGCTGATATTAATGTCTGCATGTGGGATATAAATGCAGAACATGTGCAGCGGATGCAACAGGATGGCAGCAATGAAGCCCATTTGCCGGGTATACCCTTCCCTGCGTCACTGAAAGTTAGTGATTCTCTGCAGGCCACAATAGAACAGTCCCAGACTTTATTACTTGTTGTTCCCAGTCATGCTATGCGTGGATTTTTACAATCGGCCAAAGCTTTTATTCGAGCCGATCATCACATTGTATGGGCCACTAAAGGGCTGGAAGAAGGCACAGGTAAGCTGATGCACCAGATTATCGCTGAAGAATTACCAGAGTGTCAGTTCACAGCCGTAATTTCCGGGCCGACTTTTGCCAGAGAAGTGGCAGAGGGTCTGCCTACCGCAATCACCGCCGCTTCTGCTTCAGATGACATGGCGGCAGAGATCGTCAGCTTTTTTCATCATGATAATTTTAGAGTTTATACCAGCGAAGACATCACGGGTGTGGAGTTGGGCGGTGCATTAAAGAATGTGCTGGCCATTGCATCAGGTGTTTCAGATGGCCTTGGCTTTGGCGCTAATACCCGCGCTGCACTGATCACACGAGGTCTGCACGAAATTATAAGCATTGGCCATGCCATGGGTGCAAAGCCAGAAACCTTTATGGGTCTGGCCGGTATGGGTGACCTGCTTTTGACCTGCACAGACAATCAGTCCAGAAATCGTCAAATGGGTTTGAAGCTTGCCCAGGGTCTGACGGTAGAACAGGCCAGAGAAGAAATTGGACAGGCAGTAGAAGGCGTAAAAACTGCGAAGGAAGCGTTTCAACTGGCGCAGAAATATGGCGTGGAATGTCCAATTATAGAGCAGGCATACCGAGTGTTATATGAAGGTAGAGCGCCCAAAGAAGCGCTGAAGATTCTATTATCAAGAGGCTCAAAAGCGGAGTGAGTGACAGGTTGCTTATAGTCAGCAGCGGACTTCAGATAACCTTATTCTAACCAGCAGAAAGCAGCCGGCCGTTATTTTACCTGGGGACAGGCCACCGTTTTTTGGCGTCCTGTCCCCGGTGTGAGACCACGCAAAGTGGTTCGAAGTGGTAACATTACTACGCACAACCACTGTGGTCTCACAACGGGGACAGGCCTTGAGAAGCAGGTCTTTCCCCAAGCATGCTTAATCATACGATGTAATGCCTGATTTACTCAACTTCCGCACAGGACAAAAAACAGTCCACCTAAAGCACAAACCTCAGATTGCACCGTTATACCCCAACTGCCGCCAGGCTTCATAAGCAATCACCGCAACAGAATTCGATAAATTCATACTGCGGCTATTGGCCAGCATAGGGATTCGTAAAATCTGTTCATGGGGTAGACTTTGCAGATATGCCTCAGGCAGGCCACGAGTTTCCGGACCAAAAATAAATGTATCATTTTGTTGAAAGCAGGCATCAGAGTGCGCGCGTGTGCCTTTGGTTGAACAGGCAAAAACACGCTCTGGTGCAACCTCAGTGACGAATGCAGTAAGGTCAGGATAAGTTTTTACGCTGGCAAACTCATCATAATCCAGCCCTGCCCGGCGCAGCTTTTTATCATCAAGATCAAAGCCCAGTGGCTGAATCAAATGCAGTGCACAGCCAGTGTTGGCACAGAGTCGAATTATATTTCCAGTGTTAGGTGGAATTTCAGGTTCAAAAAGCACAATGTTAAACATAATTTATTTAAATACAGTATCTTACAAGAAAGTCTTTAAGTGATTTAATAAAAAATAGTAGCTAAATGATTGACTTAAGTGTGATTTAGGTCTAAAAGTTGATTAATTACACATGAATATAAGGTGCTGAGGCAATGCTGCAAGAGCGGTCACGCACAACAGATAAAATTGCGCCTATGGAAAAAGCGGTACTCCTCCTGGTAGATGATGATCAGCTTATCACTGAGAGTCTGAGTTTTATACTCAAAAAAAAGTATCAGGTTCATATTGCCGAAACCAGAGCTCAGGCAAAAAAAATTATCTCCTCACTAAAAGCGCCTCCGCAACTAGCCCTGGTTGATCTTGGTTTGCCCCCTTTTCCCCATCAGGCGGATGAAGGTTTTGCGCTAGTAGAAGATTTACTGGCCTACGACCCTCAAATGAAAATACTGGTGTTATCCGGGCAAAGTGAAGAAATGAATATTCAGCACGCCCTGACACTGGGTGCGGTTGATTTTGTACCCAAGCCAGCGGATCCAGGTTTATTGCAGACACGATTGCAGCACCATCTAATGCTGCAATATGTTGAAAAACAACGATCAAAAAGTGTCACCGATTCTGCCATCATTGGCGAAAGTGCAGCCATGCAGGCACTGCGTCAACAGATAGAACAATTTAGTACGTCCTTATTTCCAGTATTAATCGAAGGTGAGTCAGGCACGGGTAAAGAACTAATTGCAAAAGCATTGCATGAAGAAAGTTCACGTAAAGACAATGCCTACATGGTAATTAATTGCGCGGCTATTTCACCTGAGTTACTGGAGTCACAATTATTCGGTCATGTTAAAGGTGCATTTACTGGTGCCAACAGCAATCGCGATGGTTTTTTTAGCAAAGCTGAAGACGGCACATTATTTCTTGATGAAATTGGTGAAATACCCTATGACCTGCAGGCTAAATTACTCAGGGTGTTGGAAAGTGGTGAGTATTATCGCGTAGGTGATACAGAATGTTTGAAATCAAATGCAAGAATTATAGCGGCCAGTAATAAAAGTCTGGCAGATGAAGTAAAAGAAGGTGGCTTCAGATCTGATTTATTTCATCGTTTAAGTATTTTAAAAATTCATGTTCCTGCTTTAAGAGAACGTGAAAAAGACAGTTTGTTATTGAGAATGCATTTTCAGAATTTATATGAGGACTCAATTAAACATTTCAGTTTGAATGATGAAGCAAATAAATTATGGATAGAATATGACTACCCTGGCAACGTAAGAGAGTTAAGAAATGTGGTGATACGACTGGGAACTAAATACCCCAGCAGAATAATAACCAGGGATATTTTAGAGCAGGAATTTGAAATAAAAGTTGAGGTTGAAAAAGAAGAAGTTGAATGTCTGGAAAAAGGTTTTAGTTCTGGTCGATTTAATGATGTGTGGTTAATGAAAGAAATTTCTTCCGGCGAATTAGTGCTTGATGAGGCTTTAAATGAACTGGAAAATCATTGTATTAATTTAGCTATGGGTATGTACGATGGAAATTTAAGTAAAGTTGCCAAAGCTTTACACATAAATAGAAGTACCCTGTACAGCCGAATACAGAAAAATACTGCAAAAGGTGAAGAATAATGTATCTGGAACATTACGGTCTTGATCGATCTCCTTTTAAAATCACCCCTGACACCAGCTTATTTTATAAGGGCAATAAACGAGGTGCGGCATTAGAAGCATTAAAATATGCCATCACATCTGGCGAAGGCATTATAAAAGTTGTAGGAGAAGTGGGCAGCGGTAAAACCATGCTGTGCAGAATGCTGGAAATAGAGCTGCCAGAGCATGTTGAAATAGGCTATATCGCTAACCCAAGTCTGTCGCCTGAAAATATATTGCATGTTATTGCTTTTGAGTTGAAATTAAATATTACTAATGAATCCAGCAAGCTGGAAGTAATGCAGGAACTACAAACTTATCTATTAGAGAAGCACACACAGAATAAACAGATAGTAATATTTGTTGAAGAAGCGCAGAGCATGCCGATAGAAACGCTGGAAGAAATAAGGCTGTTGAGTAATCTTGAAACAAATGAAAATAAATTATTACAGATGGTTTTATTTGGCCAGCCAGAACTGGATGAAAAATTAAGAACGCCGTGTATAAGGCAGTTAAAAGAAAGAATAACGCACAGCTTCTATCTTGATCCATTTCCAGGCAAAGATATATATGAGTATCTTAATTATCGGATGCGTGTTGTGGGTTATACAGGGCCGGATATTTTTTCTAAAAATATTTCAAATAGAATAGAAAAAAAATCTGAAGGCTTAACCAGAAGAATAAATATACTTGCAGATAAGGCTTTGCTAGCTGCTTACTCGGAAGGCGATCATGGAGTTAAAAGTAAACATATAAATCTTGCAGCAAAGGACAGTGATTTTGATCATGGCTATAACTGGAAACCAGTAATTTTAAGTGCAGTTGTTGTGGCGATGATTGTGTTTTCAGTCTGGATAGGAACATTAATTCCTGAGATGAAAAAGCAGAAGGTAGAAGCAGGTATAGAAGAAGAAATAATTACACAGAAAGCAGCCATAGAAAAAACGAAACAGGTTGAAAGAATTACGCAGGCTTTAGTATCAAATCCGGAAGAATCGCGTAAAGAAATAAATCAGGTAGATGTAATAGCAAGACAGATAGCCTTAACTAAAGACTGGTTAAATAAAGTAGAAGGAGAGGCGTTTACAATACAGCTTGTTCTGCTTGATGCATGGGCTAAATATAAAGTAGAAAATTTCATAAAAAAATCCTCAAAAAATTTAGACCTTAATAGAGTGTATGTATATCAGGCGACAATAAGGGGAAGAAAAGTTTACAGTATTTTATACAATGAGTACTCAGACAGACAGGCAGCGGTAGAGCAACTAAGAAAACTGCCTGAAGCTTTAACAAAGAATGGCCCGTATTTAAGAACAGTAAAAGGCATAAGAGCAGATATAAGAAAAAGCGAAAGCACTGCTAGTGCAAACTAATTCCAGAACATTGAAATCAGGAAAACATTAAAACATGTTAATTAGATTATTTACTATTATATATATTGTATTCGCGCTAATGGCATGTGAATTAGCAAGGCCTCCAATAGAATCTGAAGGTCATATTACAAAAGAAACGATTAATGACGCTGGAGAGATACCTGCCACAACAGGTAAAACAAATTTACTACCAGAGCCAGAAATAAAACCACAACTTGAAACTTATACAGTGGTTGTGAGCGATGTTCCTGTTAAAGATCTACTGTTTTCCATGGCACGAGATGCAAATATTAATCTTGATATTAATAGCAACATCAGAGGAAGGGTGACGATAAATGCAATAGATCAAACCTTGCCACAAATTCTTGAGCGCTTAACAAAACAGTCAAACATAAGATATGAATTAGACGATGGCACATTAAGAATCAGTGCAGATACGGCATATATGAGAACCTATAAAATTGACTATGTAAATATGTCGAGAGAGACAAAAGGTACTGTGCGGATAGCAACAACACTTAGTTCGACTGGTGAAGGTAATATAAGTAGCTCTGCAGGAGGCAGTAGCGGTGGTAGTGGCGGTGCTGGTGGTGGTTCAGGAGGAGGGTCGGGCACATTTCAGGATAATAGTTCTTTAACTGAGGTTAAAAATGAGTCAAAAAATAAATTCTGGGATGCACTAACTGAGAATATCCAGAAGTTTTTAAAAAAAGACCCGGTAATTATAGAAGAAACAAAATCTGAAAATAAAAAAGTAAGTGTCACAACAGAAACTGATGTCAGTGGAGATGTGATAGTAAATAAGGAAACTGGATTAATAGCGGTTAGAGCCACACAAAAGCAACATATAAATATTGCGCGGTTTGTTAGCAATGTTTTATCAAATGCAAAACGTCAGGTTTTAATTGAGGCAACAATAGCAGAAATAAAACTTAGTGATCGTTACCAATCAGGTGTTGACTGGTCGTTGGTGGCATCGGATCCAAACTCAGGTGCCAGCTTTTCTACAGACTTAAGAGAAGCTAATTTAGGTCAGTCACCCTTTTCATCTTTAACGCTTGCCAATCAAGTCGGCGGAGACCAGTTATCTATCACCCTGAGATCGCTTGAGCAATTTGGTGATGTTAAAGTTTTATCCAGCCCTAAAGTTATGGCTATAAATAATCAGCCCGCTGTGCTGAAAGTAGTAGATAACTTTGTCTATTTTGAAATGGAAGTGGATTCAACAGTAAGTGGGGCAGTGGGTACGTCTTTGGCGGTAACAACTTTTGAGACTGAAATTAAAACCGTGCCAGTAGGCTTTGTAATGTCAGTGACGCCATATATAAATGAACATGATGTTGTTACCTTAAATATACGCCCAACTATTTCAAGAATAATTGATAAAGTCGTTGATCCAAATCCCGAGTTTAAAAAAGTAAATGTTATCAGTGAAGTGCCGGTTATTCAGGTGCGTGAAATCGAATCCGTTTTACAGATTAATAGTGGTGATACCGCTATTATTGGTGGCCTTATGCAGGACAGTAAAAATGATGTCAATAAAGGCATACCTTTTTTGTCAAGTATTCCCTTAATAGGTGGATTGTTTTCATATGAAGATGATCAGCGTGAAAAATCTGAACTGATTATTTTTATTAAACCAGTAGTTGTTAAGCACGCAAGCTTGACAGGTGATTTATCTGAATATAAAAAATTCTTACCCTCGCTCGAAAAAGAAACCAGAAAAGAAAAAGAAGAGATTGAGGAATAAATTGCGATATGAGTCTTCTTCTTGATGCACTAAAAAAAGCAGCCACTGAAAAGGAAAAACTGAAATCTTCAGAGGGTAACGATCAGCTAGAATCTGAATTAAATGAAACTAATTCAAATGAGATTGAGGATTCGGAGGCGCTGGATTTAGACCTGGACATGCCAGAAGAAAATGATATATATCCGGAAATTGATGAAGAAATTGAATTGCCTGAAGAGCAAGCGGAAGAAAAAATTCCAGAGAGCAGCCTGGATTCTGATGAATCTATAATAATAGAAGAAGAGTTGTCATATGACAGTGATGATGCTGAAGAAATTAAAGAGCCAGAAATATTGGCAGAGAATAATGATAAAATAAAAGCTTATGAAAAAGAAGAAATAGTAGAGGTAGAGGCTACGAAGAAGCCAGCAAGTAAAAGGCCAAATGAAATTGAAAATAAAGAAGCATTATCTGAATTAATTAATAAATCTAATAAATTCTCAAAAAGAAGAAAATCACAGACTAAAATAGTAATTGTATCATCACTCGTTTTAGTATTTTTTATAACGTCCGGATATCTATACCTTGAATTTTCTATGGGGTCTCAGGATATTTATATAAAAAATAAAGAAAATAATCCACTCAAAAAATTAGTAGCACAAAACCAGAATGCTGATTCAGCGAATATTGATGGTATCAGTAGATCTAATCAGAAAATAAAACCATTAAAGAAAATAGTTCCCAAAATACAAAATAGCCAACGAAAGCGAAGCAAAACTGAAATTATAAAACCTGTACCTGTTAAAAAACGGCCTATTAAAATAGCACGTAAAATAGTAAAAGATCCGACTGGGATATTGGTGCGTCAGGCCTATATTGCCTTTAATCAACAAGATTATAAAACTTCTGAGAAATTATATAAAAAAGCTAGCAAAGAAGAACCTAAAAATAGAGATGCTCTACTGGGCTTAGCGGCTATAGCCGTTAAGCAGCAACGCTATGAATATGCCAGACAGAAATATTTGCAATTGCGCCGCCTGAATCCTAAAGACAGCATAGCTATTGCGGGCTTAAGCGCTATTCAGAATAAAATAAATTCAGCAATGAGTGAAAGTGAGCTTAAGTTTGTTTTACATGAACAGCCAGAATCGGCGCATTTATATTTTGCTCTTGGTTCCATTTATGCAAATCAAAAAAAATGGGCAGATGCACAGGTATCATTTTTTAGTGCCTGGTCAGCAGAAAACACCAATGCAGATTATGCATATAATCTTGCAGTCAGCCTGGATCAATTAGGTAAAAAGGCTCAGGCAAAACAGTTATATGCGTTAAGTTTAAAATTAAATAAAACGAATAAATGGAATTTTTCAAATCAGACAGTTGAAAAAAGAATCAGGACATTGAATGAAAACAGTCGCTGAAAAAAAACCTGAGTCTGCTCAGGACATAGGTGCTGCACTCAGAGCAAAGAAAAAACGCCTGGGCGAAGAGCTTATTTCCCAGGGTCTGGTAACAGATGACCAGGTTAATATTGCTCTTAAAGAACAGAAAAAAACGGGCAAGCCACTGGGCGAAGCTCTGGTTCATCTTGGTTTTGTTACTGAAGGTATATTGCGTGATGCACTTGGCAAAATGCTGGATAGAGAAAGTGTTGATCTGTCTAATACCGTGCCAGATGATGAAGCCATTAGTATCATTTCCAAAGACCTCGCTGTTAGATTCAATATCATTCCTATTAGTTATGATAAAAATGAAAATCGTCTTACCGTTGCTCTGGCGGATATTTATAATCTGGCCGTGCTGGATCGTATCAGAGCCGCCGTTGGAAATCGCACCGAAATAATTCCATTACTGGCAGGTGAAGGTGAAATTTCAGATGCAATTGATCAGTTCTATGGATATGAGCTTTCTGTAGATGGCATTTTGCATGAAATCGAAACCGGTGAAGTAGACTACGAAAGTCTTGAGGCTGAAGGTGATGAATATAGTCAGCCTTTAGTTCGGCTGGTAGATGCCATTCTTGCTGATGCGGTTAAGCGGGGATCATCGGATATACATTTTGAGCCAGAAGAAAGTTTTTTGCGTTTGCGCTATCGCATAGATGGAGTATTACGACAGGTACGAAGCATACATAAAGATTACTGGTCAGCTATTGTCGTGCGCCTAAAAGTTATGTCGAATATGAATATAGCTGAAACTCGCGCACCACAGGATGGCCGCATTAGTTTGCAGATCAGTGGCCATGCCATTGATTTTCGTGTATCTGCACAGCCCACGACTCACGGCGAAAATATTGTATTGCGTGTTCTCGACCGCGGCAAAGGTATAGTGCCAATAGAAAAGCTGGGCTTACATGATAATGCACTGGATGCGTTAAAAATAATTATGGCACGACCTGAAGGCATTATTCTGGTTACAGGTCCAACGGGCAGTGGCAAAACAACCACGCTGTATTCAATGCTAAACTATGTGAAATCTGAGCAGGTGAATATTATGACACTGGAAGATCCGGTGGAATATCCAATGGATTTAATTCGTCAAACATCTATTAACGAAGTATTGCGAATGGATTTTGCAAATGGTATTCGCTCGTTAATGCGCCAGGATCCAGATATTATTCTAGTGGGTGAGATTCGTGATTCTGATACGGCAGAAATGGCATTTCGTGCAGCGATGACCGGCCACCAGGTGTATTCCACATTGCATACAAATTCAGCCATAGGTTCCATTCCACGGTTACTGGATATAGGTGTTCATGCCGATATTATGACCGGTAATATCATCGGTATTATAGGTCAGCGACTAGTCAGAAAATTATGCATAAAATGCAAAACATCACGGCTAGCTGAAGCTATAGAAAAGAAATTGCTATTACTTGATGAGACAAAAAATATAAATATTCATGACGCAAATGGCTGCGAACATTGTGATAATACAGGCTATAAAGGCAGACTGGCAATTTTAGAAGTGCTGCGCTTTGATGATGATCTTGATGAAATGATTGCCGAGCGAACGACAATAGGAAAAATGAAAGTACATCTTAAATCTCAGGGCTTTCAAACTCTGGCAGATGATGCTGCCAGGCGCGTATTAGATGGAGATACAACACTGGATGAAGTCAGTCGAATTATAGATCTAACGGATCGTTTATAGATCATGGCAACGGTTTTTAAATATAAAGCAATTGATGCCAGTGGCAAGTTCAGAAATGATCGCATTGAAGCAGATAATCTTCTTGATCTTGAGCAGCGCCTCAGTGGCATGAGCCTGGATCTTATTAGTTTTAAGGAGCACAGAAGTTCAGCTCTATTTTTTAAAAGTAAAAAAATAAGTCGTAAAGAATTAATTAATTTTTCATTTCAAATGCAGCAACTTACTAAATCCGGCGTCAGTATTTTAGATGGATTAAAAGATTTAAAAGAGACAGTAGAAGATGGCAGATTAAAAGAAATACTGGCAGGACTGGTAGATGAAATTGAAGGCGGTAAAACTTTTTCTCAGGCTCTGGCTGAATTTCCAGAAACATTTGATGTGGTATACATCACCCTTATCCGTGTGGGAGAAGAAAGCGGAAGAATTTCAGAAGTATTATACGATATGGGTGAAACACTTAAATGGCATGATGAACTAATTGCACACACCCAAAAAATAATGATCTATCCTGCCATTGTTACGCTGGTTGTAGGGGGGGTGGTTTCATTTTTGATGATATACCTAATACCTCAGTTGATACCTTTTATTGAGGGTATAGGAGGAGAAATCCCCATACATACCAGAGCGCTGATTGCGCTCTCATGGTTTCTGGGTAATTACTGGTATGTGGTGATTGGCGCACCTGTTTTAATATTTTTCTTAATCCACCAATGGGCAAATAAGAATCCAGATGTTAGATATAAAATAGATTCAATGAAATTAAAAATGGTTTTATTTGGCCCGCTAATACTTAAGACTAATCTGGCTCGTTTTGCTAATTACTTTGCCATGATGTACAGCTCGGGAATAACTGTGCTGGATGCATTAAAAATTTCAGAAAAACTGGTGGATAATGTAGTGTTAAGTAAAGCAGTTGATGATGCTCGAATTATGATTGCTGAAGGCGGCAACATTAGTGATAGTTTTAAAAAGATAGAAATATATCCACCACTGGTAATAAGAATGCTAAAAGTTGGTGAGAATACTGGCGAGTTAGATGAAGCACTGCTGAACATCAGTTATTTTTATAATAGAGAAGTTAAAGAAACAGTAGATAAGCTGGAGGCGTCTATTGGCCCGGCAATGACTATTGTTTTAGGCGCTATTATGATGTGGATTATGATATCCGTGCTAGGCCCCGTCTATGACACTTTAACTAAAATACAATTTTGATAAATAAATACCAGGGATACAGAGAATAAAGTGGAAAGAGTTTTTTATTATTCAGGTTACAGATTAAGAGTATTCCATTGGGATAAAAATCGCTATGTGGCGTCCTATGCTTTTAATCCGGGTGAAGAGGGACTGGAGAATTTTTCTAAATATTTAAACAGCACAGAGAATGTGCCTGCACGTATTCTTGTTGATGTAATCGAAGAAGACTTTAAAAAAGAAACTGTACCACATGTAGGCTCAAAAGATCGTAAAGCAATTTTACGTAGAAATATTGAAAGGCAATATCGTGGCAGTAAAGATTATTTTTTCCATAGAGTAATAAATAGAGAATCCGAAGGTCGAAGGGATGATAACTTACTGGTGGGCGTGCTAACCAGCCCTGATATTTTGCAGCCATGGATGAAAGTGATTGAGGATGCAAAAATAGCGATAATCGGGATATGGTCATTACCGTTAATTGCAGAAAAACTGATTAAAAAAATCAACAGTGACGATGATAATATATTGCTGGTTTCACAACAGGTTCCCAGTAACTTAAGACAAAGTTTTTTTAAAAAAGGTGAGTTTCAATCCAGCCGATCAGCTGTCGTTAACCTGGAAGAGACACCGCTAGCCGAATATATATCGGATGAAGTGGAGCAAACCATTCGCTTTCTGGCTAATCAACGATATATAGGGTTTGATGAAAAACTGGCTGTGCATATTATATGTCGACACAGCGATATAGATAAAATAAAGAAAATTTGTCAGGACTCATTATTAAGATCTTTCACTTATCACAGTCTTGAAGAATTACAGCAGCAAGCAGGGTGTGGTGACATAACAAGAGAATACAGCAATGGTCTGTATTCTTATATTTGCAAAAAACAAATTATTCCACAGGGTCATTATGGCCCATCAAGTATGTTTAGATATTATTATCAATATCTAACATCAAAATTATTATATGCCAGTAGCTTTATACTGGCCATTGCATCAATAATATTTATGCTGTCGTATATAGCTGATGCCAGAATAATGGAACAGGAAATACAGGTGATTAATCAGCATGCAGCTGCCGTAGAAAAAGAATATCAGAGAAAGCTGCAAAAACTGGAAACAAAATTAGCAGAAACTGAGGCAATGAAATCATCGGTTTTATTAAGTGAAAAAATTATTAAAAGTCGACTTGTTTCACCGCAGAATTTTATGGTGGATATTAGCCGAGTGTTTACGCTCTCAGGCATGAATGACACAGAGATCACAGAAATAAACTGGCGCAGCACTCAGGCAGAGAAAATAAATGAAACAGGAAGTCAGAGCGCAGGAAAATTAAATTATGGATCAGCAGAAGAAATAAGGCAGATAGCAAATATTCGTGGCTATATACGTGTTTCTGATTCAGGGTTAAAGAAATCAGTGAAAAAAATAACATCAATTATTGATGCATTCAAAAGCCACGGTATGATTAAACAGGTTATTGTCAGTAAAATGCCTCTTGATATGCGATCAAAAAATAGCCTTGAAAATGAAGGTGGTACAGATGTAGATAAGTCTTCTGCAAGAGATGCGGATAAAGGCGAGTTTGAACTACGTTTATTAATGAATGGGCGTAAAGCATGATAGTAGAGCTAATAAAAAATCTACAAAAAGAAATCGGTATATTTTTAATAGCTATGGTTGTGGCTGTTATTCTAATAGGCGGCTCCAGATTATACTGGCAAACAGTTTTAGAAGAAAAACAGCTTGCAGAAAGCCAGCTATTTGAAGAAAAAGAAAAATATCGCGTAGCCCTTGATCGCAAAAAACAGCTTGAAAAATTTGGTAATAAATATAAACAACTGGCCAAAAATGGAATTGTTGGTGACGAACAGCGCATTAACTGGATAGATGAATTAGAAAAAACCACTCAGCAGAAAAAAATACCATACGTAAAATATAAAATAGATAAACAGAAAATCCTCAAAGAGCCGGAGCTTGCGGGTGCGTATCCAGGCATAGATATTTTTCAATCCACAATGACACTTAATATGGAGCTATTACATGAGGGTGATTTATACACAGTTATAAATCATTTACAGACAAAGGCAAAAGGCCTGTTCGATATATCGCAATGCACTCTGCGGCGAAATAATAGAAGTGCTGAAAATGTGCTTGAAACAAAAACAGATAAAAATTTTTCGGCTCAGTGCGAGTTAAACTGGTTTACCATGAAGCAACAGTCAGCTGATTCATTGGCCTATTCTAATAATGAAAATGAATAGTATGAATAAAATATGTAAGAAACTTAATATCTATGGAGTTAAACTTTTTCTGATAATCAGTTTACAGGGTGTATTAGTGGTAAATCAGCATGCACTAGCAGCAGAATCAGAATTAGTGTCAGATAAAGCCACACGCTTAAGAACACTCTTTACTACTCCACTGGAACGAAAAAAACTCAATGAGCTTCGCAATGCAGGAGAGTTCGATAAAAACGCCAGTCAGGGTAGTGGATCTATCACTATACGCGAACCATTAAAAGTTGAAGTAAAAGGCATAGTGTTCAGAGAAACGCAAAAACCTGTGATATTTGTGAATAAGGGCAATACCATGAAATCCCGGAAAATTGAAGATGGTGTAAGCGTTAGAACTTCAGGGGTAAAAAAAGACAGGTTAAAAATACCGGTTAAGGTCTACCAGAAAACCCTGTCGATGAAGCCAGGTCAGTACTGGACAGAAACGGATAAAAAGATTCGGGATAATTATCAGATAAAGCAGCCAAAATCCAGGATTGGCGAGGCTGGTAATTCCTCTGTATCAGGGGATAATTAAAGGAACAGGTTATTCTGGATAAATCATGTTAAAAAGAAAACAACAGGGTGCGGCACTTATATTACTGGTTATTGCTATTGTTTTAACAGCAGTCACTTTTGTTGTAACAAATCTTTCAGTAAATAAATCCAGAGAAACACGGCATACAAATACAGCTAATGCTTTAGCTCAAGCCAAAGAAGCATTAATTTCTTATGCTGCTACGTTTCATGATACAAATGCTGGAGGAGGTGCTGCCAGGGCAGGCCTTATGGGTTTTTTACCGTGCCCAGAAATATTAACATCTGATCCTGAGGGAACGTCAATTAATTCCTGTGAGGGAGAATATATTAGTGCCATCGGGCGCGTTCCCTGGAAAGAATTAGGCGTCCCACCACTAAAGGATGGATCGGGTAGTTGTTTATGGTATGCCGTCTCAAGTGAGTATAAAAACGGTGGTAAAGGAGTACTGGATCCTGCAGCTTTGGGTTTAGCACTCGGGCCAGGATATTCAAGAAGTGAAATGTTAAATGATGACAGCAATGGCTCATTTACATTATCTGACCAGAATGGAAATATAATTAGAGGAAATACGCCAGAGGATAGAGTGGTTGCTATTATTATTGCCCCAGGAGCACAACTATCAGGGCAAAATAGAGCCAACCCGGTAGCTAATACTCAGTGCGGAGATGATTTTAATACAGCAAATTTTCTAGAAACATTTAACGGTGTAGATAATCGCTCTATTACAACAGGAACACGACATAGTATTGATGGTTTTATTACCTCTGGCAGAGTCAGTAATAATGCATTGAATGATCAAATTATAACAATAAGCCAGAGAGAGATATTTGATGAAATAAAACGGCGAAGTAATTTTACTCAAATAATGAGTAATACCACCCAGGCGCTTGCCGAGTGTATTGCTGCATATGGCAAAGCATCAGATACTGCATATGCATCAGGCACTGCATTTAGACTACCCTGGCCTGCAGCAATGGATTTGAATGGTGGATATGCTGCCACTCTGTATTACAGAGATAGCCAGGCTTATGTCGAAGATCCGAATATTGCACCTCCTATTCGTGGTCGTTTTCCAGTTGATGTAAGCGCCTCGAACACAAGAACAAAGAATGGATTTGATCAATATTTATTAGAAGATACTGCATGCAGTAATCTTACATTACCTGCTGGAAGCGTAGATTTAACTACAAATGTAACACCCAATACAAACAGTGTAGAGCGGCGTATATGGCAAAACTGGAAAGATCATTTTTTTTATGTAGTTGGATCAGGTTTTGCAGCTGATGATCTTGTTAGTGCAACTGCAAATTGTCCATCGATAAATTGTATTACTGTTGATGGTAAACCTTTTGCTGCAGCGGTATTTTTTTCTGGCAGCCGAATAAATAATCAAATACGCACAGTGCCGCCTAACGATCCAGATACTAAAAGCATACTGAGTAATTATTTAGAAGCCGACAATATTAATCTCGATAATATATATGAAACAAATATGACCAATTCTAATGTAAATGATATTGCCTTTTGTATTTCTGATGATATGACCGTGAGTGATTGCCAATGAAATCAAATCCAAAATTAAATAAACACGACCAGGGTTTCACATTAATCGAAGTTGCCATAGTGATGTTAATTATTGCTTTTTTAATTGGTGCGGCAATTACGCCATTAAACGCCCAGCGTGAATCGGCTAATATTAAAAAAGCTCGTGTGGAATTAAAAACGATTGAAGATGCATTATATGGATTTGCTATAGCAAATGGTTATTTGCCTTGCCCAGCAATTCCAGGTTTAGGTAATAATGGTGGTAATGCAACTGACTGTACTAGTTTTCACGGTTTTGTGCCTTCTGCCTTATTAGGTATTAGTGGCAGAGCGAACTGTGATGGTTTAATGATAGACCCATGGGGTAACCCTTATCGATATAGCATCACTAATGCAGATTCATCGTCTGTAGTTGGAGGTGGCGCTGACTTTGTTCGAGCCGGTGAAATTAGTGGTGAATCGCAGCCACCCAATAATTTAAGTGCTCTTTCACCAGATTTTAGAATATGCAGCAATGTTACTGTGGCCTGTGGTGCAGGTACGGGTGCGGTAAATATTGTAGCTGATAATACAGTGGCTGTATGGTTTTCTATGGGTAAACAATGGCAAAATCCCAGCACACCAGAAAATGAAAATGCGGGTGAAGCAACTGTAAATAGTACGTGTGGATTGTCTGCGTATAATATTTCAGGAGATCGTTTCTTTTATTCAGCAGACAGAGTTGAAACAGGTGCAAATAGTTTTGATGATATAGTTATGTGGCTGTCGCCTAATATTTTATACACAAAAATGTTGGCGGCGGGGCAATTGCCTTAGGGAGCCAGGTAGGGTGGGCAACGCCTTATTGCCCACGCGAAAAAACGCCCGGAAATATTAACCTCCACTACTGTAACCAGCTCAAATCTTTGATTGTTGTTTTTTTGGAGGTTGCGATGGGCTGTGATGTTGCGCGTGGGCAAAAAAACCTGCCCACCCTACCTACTTAGGTTTTTTAAAAGGTCAAGGGTCAGGCCTGTATTACTGTATTATCAGGAAAATGCTAATATGAACCTGTTTGTTTGACAGTCTATTAAACTGGGTTAATATCACAGCGCACTTAAAATTAAATCAAAGGCAAGGAGTGCTTTTAAAAATATGAAATGAGAAATGATGAAAACAAAAAAATGGCAACAGGTATTTAATAAAATAAACCTGAACAAGGTAAGTGGTATAAACAATGCGTCCTACCAAAAAGGATTTGAAGTAGGCATTGCCTATTTTGCCAGCTATGAGGGTGGCGTTTTACCAGAAGAAATAGAAGTGCCTGAAACAATTGCATTACACGGAAGTATGTCACACGTATCTTATAAAACGGGTGTGGAAGATGGCTGGAAGTTTGTAGATAATTTGAAATAAACAGATCGTATATTAAGAACCTGATCTGGTCAGGCCTGTATTACTGTATTAAGCCATCAGCATTACTATTTTGCTATGTTATAAAATTAGAATAAAAAATATCTACTTTATGCCCAGATAATCACTTATTCCAATTCCAAAGCATAAAAGTTGACATGCTAATATTTGTCAGGTTAGGGTATAAAGGCTTCCACGGAAGATCAATAAAAAATAATAATCAGGGATAGTGATTATTTCCCCCAAATATCTTCCTCGCTTTAAATATAATCATAATGTACTTGTCAAACTGGCATGTTTAAATGACAAATACAGGGCTTGATGAATGAGACTACATATATATGGTTTCAAGATTCTGGGTGGCAGAAGCAGGAGGCGTCTGCCATAGGTAATACAATGTCATTAACTTAAGAAATAAAGTGCAAATAAATAAACCTGTCATTCCGAGCAAAGCCGAGGAATCTTGTGTCGTAAAAGAGTAGTACAGAGCGGGGCATCAGATCCTTCGGCTACGCTCAGGATGACAGATTTTTTTATTCCGGACAGTACGGTTTTGCTTGAAATGATAAAGGCACTTTAAGTTAATGGCATTGATAGGTAATGGTAATAAAGGCCTTAAATAAGAAAATTAGCCTACTGGAAATGTAAAAATAAAAACGGAAAAGACCATGATTAAAAGTTTCTGGTTGTTCGCATTATTCTGGCTATTCACATCAGCAGCCAGTGCTTTAACGTTGACCAGCATTAGTCCTAATTCTGGAATAGCAACGGGGGGCAATACAGTTACCATCACCGGAACTGATCTGGCCAATGTCAATAGTGTGGATTTTTCAGGTTATCTCGCCACCATTCAAAGCCAAAATAGTACACAGGTTATAGTCACGGTACCCGATGGCCAAATGTGGGGTGCGGTTGATGTTCAGGTTGATGATAATAATAGTTCAGCATTTCGTTCAGGCTGGTACACCTATTTGACACCGGTGATTGATTCCGTTTCGCCCAGTCAGGGGCCAGTGGGGGGTGGCACAAGTGTCACTATCACCGGCACTAATTTTACCAATGATGTTGCTGATGTTTATTTTAACGGTGCCAGTGTTACTTCTTTCTCCTGGATTAATTCAACAACTATTTCAGCTATTACACCTGACTCAACCGGATCAGTGGGACTCGTTAGTGTTGATATTGATACCAGTGCGGGGACAGCGTATGGCGCTAATCTGTTTACTTATCTTGCGCCAACCATTAGTAGCGTGTTACCTGCTCAGGGGCCAGAAGCCGGAGGCATCAGCGTCACCATAACGGGCAGTGGTTTTTCAGGCATTACCGATGTGCAGTTTAACTATACATCTGCCACATCATTCATAGTTGTGGATTCAAATACCATTACCGCGGTTACGCCAGACTCCAGTGGCGCAACAGGTCTGGTACCTATCAGTATAGATACCACTTCAAATTCTTATTCATTCCCGAATGCCTATACCTATCTTGCGCCGATTATTAGTGGCGTAGCACCTAATCAGGGGCCAGTATCCGGCGGCACCAGTGTAACAATATCCGGCAGTAATTTTTCAGCCATTACCGATGTGCAGTTTAACTATATATCCGCCACTTCATTTACGATTGTAGATTCAAATACCATAACTGCCGTTACACCTGGCACAGGTAATACAACGGCTCTGGTAAGTGTATCGATTGATACGACTTCAAATTCATATAATTTTGCAAATCAATTTACCTATATCGCCGCTCCTGTCATCAGTTTAATCAGCCCTGCTAGTGGCGATACCTATGGCGGAATACCAGTCACAATAACAGGCAGTAACTTTGTAATCGGCGCAGCGGTTACAATAAATTCTATTCCATTAACAGGCTTAATTATAACCGCTACATCAATAACAGGCATCACACCCGCATTACCTATAGGTGTTTATAATATTGTCGTTACCAATCCCGACGGTCAGTCAAGCACTGTCAGTAATGGCTTTACAGTTAATCAGGCAGCTGCGCCCACTATTGGCAATATAGTTCCAGGAGTAGGAGAGACCAGCGGTGGACTTACAGTAAGTATAAGCGGCAGTAATTTTGTAGTGGGAACCACAGCAACCATTAATGGTGTGGCCTTAACAGGTTTAAATATTGTTAATGCCACTACCATAACCGCCAATACCCCTTCGTTACCTACAGGTGTGTATGATCTTGTGGTGACTAATCCCGATGGGCAAATTGCGACACTTAATAATGCATTTACCGTCATTCTGCCGCAGCAGTTTATGGCAGGAGACCTTGCACCTCGGGGCAGCCCGGATGGGGCAATCAATGTGGGAGATCTGGTAGTATTGAGCCGATTTATTTATAACTTTGAAACACCGACCCAAAGAGAATTTCTTGCAGCAGATATTGCACCTCTAAGCGCACCGGATAGCGTGCTTAATGTGGCTGATTTTCTAATGCTGCAAAGAGCCATTCTGGGGCAGGTGACGTTAGCGAATGTTGCTGATAATACCGCGCCCAATATCAGTATTATTTCGCCCGTAAATAACAGCTATACAACAGCCAGCAGCGTCACGGTTTCAGGCATACTGGATGAACAGGCGACACTCACAATCAATGGTACAGTGGTAACACTGGATAGTTTTTTAACCTTCACACAATCTATAAACTTGCAGGAAGGCAGTAACACCATCACTCTGGTTGCGACCGATGTTTATGGCAACAGTCAGACACAAACATTAACCATTACAAAAGACACTCTGGCACCATCGGTCATTGATGCCAGCCGTATATCCGTCACTCAGTCGGGCAGCCAGGTTACTGTTGCAGGTTCGTCAGGCAGTGCCGAAGCGGGTGCAAGCGTCAATATCATTGCCAATGGTCAAACATTCACCACTACCGCAGATGCAAATGGTCTATTTTCAATTTCATTTAGCGCATCAACAGGTGATCAGCTACAAATAAGCGTAAGTGATAATGCCAGCAATAGCTCAAGCACATTGGGTTATACCGTTGGCTCTAGCCTGCAATTTTTAACGCCGCAGAATAGCAGCACATTAAATTCACAAACAGGCAATGTAATCGGCGTATTTGCTGGCAGCAATAATAGCGGCATCAATGTTAATGGCGTGACCGCCTGCACCTATAACAATAATTTCTATATTAATAATCTACCACTCACAGCAGGAGCCAATACACTCACCGCAACTTACACCACAGAAAATGGCAGCACTCAAAGCACAGCCATCAATGTAAGCAGCAGTGCTAGCGCCAGTTATAAATTTAGCGCCGATCAAAATTGTGGCGTGGCCCCTCTCAATGTTAATTTTAATCTCGATATCGGCAGCAATGTTGTACAACAGCTGGATATAGATTATGACAATGATGGCAGTATTGATCTAAGCACCACCACACCTTCAACGGCAGTATTGCAATATAACTACACTACAGCGGGGGTGTATCCGGTGACAGTTTGGGTGACAACGGCTGCGGGAGTTCAGCAGTTGAGTTTGAATATTGTGGTGCAGGATGGATTGCAACTGGATTCCATGTTTAAGGTAATCTGGAGCAATATGTTTAATGCATTGATGGCTGGTGATAAAACAACCGCCATTCAATACATAACCGCGGAAGGGGTTAGAAATTATGGTGGTGTATTTGACTCATTAATGCCAAATATGGCAGCAATATACGGTGAGTTATCTGTGATTGAAAGAATAAGTGCAGGTAATGAAATAGCAGACTATGCCATATTACGAGTGGATAATGGCGTGATACAAACCTTCGTTATTAATTTTGTAAAGGGCAGCGATGGGGTGTGGCGAATTGATTCTATGTAAAAGTTGTTGTCATTCCTGCGCGCCCGAGCGAAGCGACAAAGTACTCCTGGGGTGCAGGCAGGAATCCAGTGACTTTAGATTACTGAATTATTTTTAGAAAAACCATAATTAATATTTGGAAAATGTGCAGGTAAAAAATGTTACAGATAAAATGGATTCTTTTAAGTTTGATATTGGCAATATTGTCGGCTTGTACATCTTTTCCACGTATTTATAGTGGTGAAGAAATTCACGGTTGGGTAATTGATTCAAAAACAAAACAAGCCATTAAAGATGTAGTGGTCGTTGAAATATGGGAACTGGAAGGCGGTCTGCATACTGACCATACAGCGAATATTCATATTGCAGAAACTGTAACAGATGAAAAAGGCTATTATTCGTTTTTTAGTTGGGGGCCAAGACTTACGGTTGATGGGAGTATGAGTGCATCCTCGCCACGGCTTGTTTTTTATAAATTTGGTTATGATTGGGTTGGTCGTGCAAATACTATTAGTGGTAACTTGAATCCTGATAATAGTGTATCAGAACATACTGGTAAGAAGATTGAATTGGAAAAGTTTGAAGGCACAGAAAAGCAATATCCTAAAAAATTGGACTCTGTTTATGGTTTTTTGAACCTAAGTAGTTATCGAAAGTCATTCAAATGTATGTGGAAAAAAGTTCCCATATTTACATCGGAAATGATTAAAGCAAAACGATATTTTAAAGAGCGGGGTATATACTCAAATTTTCCTCACCTTGGCTCTTTGTCTGCACCTGAGTGCCGTAACCCTAAAGAAATATTAAAAGACTATTTATTATGAATATATTTAAGATAGTAATCGCACTGTTAATATTTTTTCTTAACAATAGTGTTTATGCGTATAAAGAATCCACTCATGAATATTTATCAAGTAATGCATTAAATATTTCAGCTCTTTTTGTTGACCAAACATTGTTATCAGATTTAGGCCTACAGTCATTTAGTAATGAACAAAAATTTACAAATCCTAATGATATTAATGGAGAGAAAATAACTATAAATGAATTAGTTAAAAATGGCGCGAGGTTTGAAGATAGCTTGCCACGTTTCCTTAATCATTTTTACGATCCTATTAATAATATTCCATTAACAGTCGGTGTAGAGTTAGGTTTGCGATCTACAGACTGGGCATTGGAAGATAATGGGGATGTTACATCAGCACTGGCAGGCGCACAGAACTATTCATATAAAGAAGCCATGAATTATTTTTTGTTGGCATTAACATCACAAGCGAAAAATGTACGGGAACAGAATTGGGGGAATTTATTTCAAACATTAGGTCAGGTTATACATCATGTTCAGGATATGGCACAACCTGATCATACTGTGTTCGGGTCAGGCCTGTATTGTTGTATTATCAGCAAAACATATGTACGAGGGTCAGGCCTGTATTACTGTATTATCAGCAACACACAAATAAGTTATTATAAAACCAAAAATTAAAAAACAGATTTAGCTGTAATAAAAAAGGAAAAAACAATGGCAAGGAAGCCACGAATCCATCTGCCCGGTGGCGTCTATCATGTGATGTTAAGAGGCAATGATGGATGTGTCATCTTTAAATCAAATGAAGATCGTTTGATTTTTGAATCTTTATTAGAAGAAGGTGTTAATCGGTATGAACACCGAATTCATGCTTATTGCTGGATGACAAATCATGTTCACCTGGCTATTCAGGTTAAAGAAACTCCACTCTCAAAAATCATCCAGAACTTATCTTTTCGCTATACCCGTTATGTTAATAAAAAATATAAACGCATAGGGCATCTTTTTCAGGGCAGGTACAAAGCAATTCTTATTGATAGTGATGCTTACCTTAAAGAGCTGGTTCGGTATATTCATCTTAATCCAGTAAGAGCAAATCTGGTGAAGTTGCCGGATGATTATCAGTGGAGTGGACACGGTTGTTATACCGGGCAAACAATAAAGCCCTGGTTGGTGAGGAACTGGGTTTTATCCATGTTTGCAAAAAATACAAAGATTGCAATAGAGCGATATTCTTCATTTGTAATGTCAGGAATGACAGAGGGTTATCGTGAAGATTTCAATTATGGCTGTAATAATGGCGTGTTGGGAGATGATAGTTTTATTGGGAAATTACCAGGTATGGCTTTAAAGAAAGTTTCGGTAGATCTGAATCATTTCATCAATAATCTATTAAATTATTTAAATATAAGCGAACAGGAATTAAAAAGCTTATCGAGAAATAGAATGTTAAGTGAATATCGCTCCGTCATTGGTTATCTATGGAAACTTAATCAAACAGGTTCTGTGCAAGAGTATGCGAACTGGGTTGGCAGGGATAATAGTACGGTATTAAGAAATATTTCTCGGCTTGAAGAGCGGCTGATCGATGATGATGTTTTGAGGCAATTTGTTGATGACTTAAATAATACAATAGTACAGGCCTGACCCGTGGGACATACGGATGCAGATGAATTTAAAATAAAAGTATTCCGTTACCGATATGACTGAACGATTAAACAATATAGCCACTCTGGCGGTATTCATCTGTTAAATTTGAATAAGATTATTTTTCGAGACTAGAAAATTCCTAATAAACGGCTACAAAGTTTATCTATCTTATGTTTTTTAATGATGTTTTAAGTCATAAGCATGAGTGGTATATAGCCATTTTAATATAAAGGGTGGCAACAACGTTGTAAACGCAATAACGATAATCATACCGGCATATACTTCATTTGAAAAAACGCCACTGATTCTGCCTAATTCAGCGAAAATCAAACCCACTTCACCTCGCGGTATCATCGAGATACCTACTATCCAACGCACACTCCAGGGTTCATTAATTACAAAAGCCCCAATCAACTTCCCAATAAATGCAGTGACTAATAAAGAGACTGAAAACGTCCATATAAAAGGTGATGACCAGTCTATTTCATGAAGATTTAAAGATAGGCCGACAAAGACAAAAAATATAGGCGTAAATAAATGAATAATGGGATACATTTGTTTTTCAATTCGGTAAGAAAATTGATCTTCTGATTTTAATGCCATACCTAATGGCAAAAAGAACCGACGAGATAATGCAAGACCCGCCGCAAATCCTCCCAATAATTCTGGTGCACCTAATGCATTAGCTAACCAAGCAAAAAATAGAACTAATGAAACAATACTCGTTGGAATAAGTCCGGGTATTTCACTGGTAGCATCAAATTTTTTAATAACCAGTGAAATTAATTTGGCCGCAATTGGAGCAAGAATAAAAAATGACATTATAAACACCAGAACTTTACCTGTGTTAATAATGCTAATGCCACCACCAAGAGAAAACTCATAAAGTAGCGCTAACAATACGACACCTAATACATCATCTAATATTGCAGCACCTAACACTATCTGTCCTTCCGCCGCATTTTGCCTTTTAAGATCGGATAATACTCTAACAGTAATACCAATGCTGGTTGCGGTTAACGTTCCGCCTACAAATAATGAGACAAGAAAAGGCAAATCAAAAACATAGAAGCTTAAAGAAAATCCGAATACAAGAGGCAAGATGAATCCGATAATTGCAACTATAAAAGATTTTAAACCAGTGCGTACCAAACGTTTAACATCTGTTCCCATGCCTACTTCAAATAGCAGCAATATAATTCCAATTTCAGCCATTAACTTTATGGCTTCAAATGGTTCAATCCAGCCTAACAAACTCGGCCCAAGAACAATGCCTGCAAATAACTCACCAATTACAGCAGGTGCTTGTAAGCGTGTTGCTAATTCAGCAAAAACACGCGCTGTAATTAAAATAATTAGCAGATAAAGAAAAAATTCATGTGTTTCCATTAATAGTCCAATGCATAACTACCATAGATTTAAAAACCCAATTATTACAATAACCAATAATTCAATTTAGGTAAACCACTGCCTCTGGCGATGCGACACGAGAAATCTCTGCCGTTCCATCGTGTATATATAAAAGATAATGTCTTCCTTTTGAACCGGCAAGTTCTATAGGAGACATTAGATTGCGAAAGGGACAGATCTATTTAAAAAGCTAAAAAATCAGCCCCCAGACGTAATTCTAAAACAAACACGTCCTTCTTTATTTTCAACCAGCTTAAGTTCGTAATTATTTTTTCGAGCCAGCTGTGCTGATTGATACAATCCAATTCCATAACCATCTCTGGATGGCAGTATCTGATTAAATAAAATATTTACTTTGCTGTCAGGAACAGGCTCACCTGAATCACATACTTCTATATAGTGATCTTTAGCTGAAGATTGCAGGCTGGCGGTAATAGATGTTTCTGGATTATTTCTGCGTTTGCTGCGAGCATTTTCCAGCAGGTTTTCAAGTATCGTATCAAAGATATCTGTATCTATTTCTATATCTTTTTCAATGGTGTTTTCAAAATCTATATCTCTTCCGTGATAACGACTTTTTAATTCTGTCCACCATTCAGATAATAATTTAAAGTTTTGCCCGGTATCGGTTTTTGTCTGTAATTTATCCAGCGTGTTCTGTAAGCGTTGGGTGAGAACGGGCAGTTGTTTTTCAAGCAGCTGATGACTGTTCTCAGTATCATCACTTGCCTGTACCACTACAGTTAAAGCCTGCAGCGACTGCAATATGTTTTTAATGTCGTGAGTTAATTTTGAGCCGGTTTCGTATACTGCTTTTAAATGGGTCTGGTTTTTTAAGGTAATTTCTCTGAGTTTAGACTGATAAAAATATGACATGAGTTGCATTAATAACTGTGCATGTATATTAAGAGCATTTCCCATTGGGATATGACTATGCAATTCCATCTTTAAATCATCTTCTTCAAAAATAATAATGTGTTTTGATTTTACGCCATGAAATTCAGTTTCATTGCCGGAGCTCCATAAAATGCCCGATACCCATGACAGGTTAAGCAGATGTTCAATGCTGTATTGTAGAAATGTTTCGGGTTTTAGTTTTTTATTTTTGCCCAGTAACGCGGTTTCATTTACCCAGGTTTCAAAGGGGTTGCCAATATTTAATATATGCTGTTCCCATTTTTGTCCCAGGCCTTTAAAGCCGCGCTTTGGAAACCACAGTAAACTGATAAGCAATAAAAATAAACCGGATAAAACAGAAGTGGTGAGCAACGACTCTATATAATTCTTTTTATAAGTAAAACTAACGAGGATGCTGCTCAGATAAAAAGCAAATAAACCTGAGCTGATTAGCATGCAGTGCAGGTAATCCATACGCACGATTCTAATCTGTCTATTCGGCCAGACGGTTATAAACAGACTTGCCAGCAAAATGCTGTAGAAAATTATATTATTTAAATCGTCCGTCAAAACATTCAGATGAAACAAATTAGGCGTGATGGCCAGACTAAGATCAAGAAATAGTATGGTGGCGGCTAATGCATAAATAGATCGGCTCATTCCCTGAATTAATGCGCTGCCAGCTGTGAGGCCAGTGAGTAATATTATCCACAGGGCAATGAACCACCAGCCAAGAAAATAATACAGTCCAACAATAATAATAAGGCTGAGCAACAGAGTTTTGTTATTGATTCTTTCCTGCGAGCTAAACAGGGGCTGCCAGAACAGGAAAAAACCCAGGTGTATCAGCAGCAGGGTTGAAGTAATAAGCATGTCGCTCTGATACAGGGCGGTATGCAGTGTAATGAGCATAAGGCCAAGAGTGGTGAATTCGTATTTTTCCAGTGTTTTTATATTGAGATGTTTTGATTGCATAGGCTTGGATATTAGCGACTGGTTTAGCAGCTGTCATTATTAGTTAAGTTCAGGCCTGTTTTAGTGACCGTTCATATTTCATCATATCGTTGAATTCTCAATAGTAAATAGCTCAATATTGCTGAAATTTCAGCAATATCTTCGGTCATATGTTATAACAAATCCCTATGAGCCTTTGTTTATGGGGCTTACAGGGAATGGCATGCTGCTTGCAATATTGTTATCAGGTTTAACAACATTGTATTAAAACACGCTAATTTTATACTTATGGAGATAACATTATGAAGAAACAACAATCAGGTTTTACACTCATTGAGATTGCAATTGTGCTGGTTATTATCGGTTTACTACTGGGCGGTGTATTAAAAGGCCAGGAGATGATTAACAACTCAAAAATTAAACGGGCGGTGAATGATTTTAATGGGGTAGCTGCGGCGACCTATTCTTATCTTGACCGTTACAGTTCTTTCCCCGGGGATGACAATAATGCGGCCACTACGTTGCGTTGGGGTGTTCCTGGCGGTAATGGTAATGGTGTCATTGGTGCAAACGGCTGTAATAATGTGGGTGGTAATGAAGAGAGTCGTTTCTGGGTACATCTGAGAAATTCAGGACTGGTTTCTGGTTCTACTACCGATACCAATACCACAGGTCGTGCCCGTCCAAAGAGCGCATTTGGCGGCATACTTTGTGTTGAAAATAATGCTTATCGCATTGGCGGTACTGTTGTTTGCACCAATCAGGTAGATGGCAAGTTTGCAGAAATTATAGATCGTCAGATGGATGATGGCGATGCGTTAACAGGCAGTGTTCAGGGAAGTACGGCTGCACCGGGTAATCCAGCTAATGGGGCTGCGTATGTGCAGGGCACAGTGGGCTGGTTGTGTTCACAGCTTTAGAATAAAAATAAATTATGTAATTTAATTTGGGGAGCGTTGCTCCCCTTTTTTATGTGTATGAAAATATAATTTCAGGTTTGAGCTAGTATGAGGTGCTGTTACTGAATGAGGCTTTTGTCCTGAAGCGGACATTGAGTTACATCGTATGATTAAGCATGCTTGGGGAAAGACCTGCTTCTCAAGGCCTGTCCCCGTTGTGAGACCACGGTGGTTGTGCGTAGTAATCTGTTATACCACTTCGAACCACTTTGCGTGGTCTCACAACGGGGACAGGACGCCAAAAAACGGCGGACTTTCCCCAGGTAAAATAACGGCCAGCTGCTTTCTGCTGGTTAGAATAAGATTATCTGGAAGTCCGCTTTTGACTAACAGCAGACACACGCGATATTTACCCCATTTTAAGTTCTTTTATTTTTCGCGTTAAAGTATTTCTGCCCCAGCCTAATAATTTTGCCGCTTCCTGACGTTTGCCACTGGTTTTAGCCAGAGCGGTTTCAATCATAATACGTTCAAATTTAGGCAGTGCATCATTGAGCAGATTCTGTTTACCCATAGCCAGTTGTTTTTCTACCCAGCCCTGCAATGAAGCTTCCCAGTTTTGTTGGGATGCCTCTATCTGTTCCACATTATCAGGCTGAACTTCAGCAGGCAGGTCAGACATATGCACTTCTCGACTGGAAGCCATAACGGTTAACCAGCGACAGGTGTTTTCCAGTTCTCGCACATTACCTTTCCAGTCAAGGCTGGATAAATAAGTTTCAACATCGGGTAAAATATTTTTTACTTCAACGCCAATTTCTTTAGCAGCGTGCTGTAAAAATAGACGCAGCAAAGCGGGTATATCTTCTTTGCGTTCACGCAAAGGGGGAATTTGAATTCTAATAACGTTCAGACGATGAAATAAATCTTCACGAAATAAACCCTGCTTAACTCGGTCTTCCAGGTTTTGATGGGTGGCGGTAATAATTCTAACGTCGGCTTTTATTGGCGTGTGGCCACCTACTCGATAAAACTGCCCGTCTGCCAGCACGCGCAATAAACGAGTTTGTAAATCTGCAGGCATGTCGCCAATTTCATCGAGAAATAATGTGCCACCATCAGCCTGCTCAAAACGTCCTCGGCGTTGTGAATGTGCGCCGGTAAAAGCACCACGTTCATGACCGAATAATTCAGACTCTAATAAATCTTTTGGAATGGCTGCAGTATTAATAGCAATAAAAGGTCGGTCAGAACGTGAGCCATGTTTGTGTAAAGCTTTGGCAACCAGTTCTTTACCAGTGCCTGATTCGCCATTAATTAATACCGTAATGTTAGACTTTGATAAGCGACCAATAGCTCGAAATACTTCCTGCATAGCAGGTGCTTCGCCAATAATTTCTGGCGAACTTTGTTGTACTTTGGCATCGGCTTTTTTAGTTTGCTCTTCACTTTTTTTACAGGCGCGCTTGGCAAGATCAACTGCTTCATCGATATCGAATGGCTTGGGCAAATATTCAAAAGCACCACCCTGATAAGCAGAAACAGCGCTGTCTAAATCAGAGTGTGCAGTCATAATAATGGCGGGAATATTTGGGTGCTGTTCGTTAAGCAAGTTTAGAAACTCAAGGCCATCCATACCCGGCATTCGCACATCAGTAATAATGGCATCGGGTTTAGATTGTGCAAAAGCATTGAGTGCCGCATCCGCACTTTCGAAGCTGGTAATTTGTATGCCTGCTTTTTCTAATGCTTTTTCTAATACCCAGCGAATAGATGGGTCGTCGTCAATTATCCATATATGTTGTTTAGACATTTTTTACATCCAGTGGTAAATAAATGGTGAATTTTGTTTTTCCGGGTCGGCTGGCACATTCAATTAAACCAGCATGTTGATTTATTAAAGATTGTGCAATAGATAAACCCAGGCCAGTGCCATCTGCCCGGCCTGTGACCATAGGAAAAAATATGTGTTCAATAATGTCTTCAGGAATACCCGGTCCGTTATCAAAAATATCGATCTGTAAAACCAGGCGGTGGTGAGTGTGGCCAATGGTAAAACTTCTTTGTGGTCGAGTTTTATAAATTATTTCGCCGTGGCCATCGAGAGCAGAAATAGCATTACGTGTAATATTCAATACAGCCTGAATTAATAAATCAGCATCGGCCATAACATCGGGCAGACTGGGATCGTAATCAAGATTAAAAAATATTTCTTCATTACCTTCGGCCTGTACCAGTTGGCGAACGTGTTCAAGAATTTGATGAATATTGATGGGCTGTTTTTTGGGAACGTTATTTGGCCCCAGCATACGATCCACTAAATTTTGCAGACGATCGGCTTCACCGATAATAATCTGGGTGTATTCTTTCAGATTGTCGCTGGGTAGTTCACGTTCTAATAATTGCGCCGCACCTCTGAGCCCACCCAGTGGATTTTTAATTTCATGAGCCATGCCACGAATAACATTACGAGTGGCATTTTGCTCACTGAGTAATTTTTCTTCTCGTGCGATACGCAGGTGTCGATCCAGGGGGGAAATTTCTAACAGCAGTAACGGCGATTGTTCAGGGAAGTGCAGAGGGGTGACCATGTAGTCTATGGTGACGGCCTGATCAATATTAACGGTAATGGATACTTCATGTTCAGCAAAGGGGTGCAGATTACTCACTGAAGTGTGCAGGCGTTCCATCAGGCTGCTATCAACAAACATAATTTTACTAAGGGAGGTGTTGAGGGCTCGCTTGATACTGATATAAAACAGCTGCTCGGCTGCAGGATTCAGGTATTCAATATTTAAATCTGAATCCAGCAGAACAACGGCAGTGCTGAGATTATCCAGTATGGTGCGTTGTATCCCATCAATATGAGCGGCGTTTTCAGACATAAGGCTAGCCTTTGCAAGAAGTGAACCAAACACAGAATGTTGGTTGAAATTAGTACAGTGGCTATTAAATTAATAAAAATCAGTAAGTTAAAAAATTTAGAGGCAATAGAAAAGATTGCGTTGCGGGCTTTTTTTATAAGCCATGCGCCGCTTATGAATATTGTGCACCAAAGAAGTGCGATTGTGTAGTGCTGAAATGTTTTTTATTGCAATACTGCTGGTGGCTAGGGGCCGGTTCGCTTATGCAATATTGATACGCGGTGTAAATGAAAAACGCTGCTGGGGCTGGTTTTGAGAATTTTACCCTTTTTGTTTCTAACTTCGGCCTTAATATTATGGCTGCCTCGATCAACATCTTTCAGCGATATGCTTAGAGAAGTTGATTTCTTCTTTATCAGCTTATTATCAAGGTAGAAGTTAATGTAATGACCTTCCCTGGTGTTTAATTCGGGAATCAGTTTGAGTGTTATAGAAATATTGCCTTCATTATTTCTTATAGTTTCATCATTCGAAGGCTGAAAAACAGACAGTGACAGGTATTTGGTTTCTGGTTCTTCCGCTACAGGTGCTGGCTGGGTTTTGGGCTTAGGCTTGACCGCGGGCAATGTTTGTAATTTAGGCGAATTAAGGGGTACAGCGCCCGGATAGGGAGGGGTGTCGGAGTAAATAATTTCACCGTTTCTGTCTTTGTATTTGTAATAGGGAGCGGCCTGGCTGGCAACACTGCTTAAGGAGATAAGTAATATTAATAATAATCGCATATTTGTAGTTTAGTGGTTTTTGAAGCTTACGCAATGACTGTGGATTGTCTGTAGGAGCGCCCCATCCTTGTTTAATTATGGACCGCTTCTGCAAAATCATTCACGCATTAAAAAAGCCTCGCAGAGCGAGGCTTTTTTATACTGCTAAATAAACAATAAAGTTTATAGCGAGTAGTACATATCAAACTCAACAGGGTGCGTTGCCTGACGTAAACGCTGTACTTCTTCGTTTTTCAGTTCGAGGTAACCATCGATCTGATCATCCGTAAATACACCACCTTTAGTCAAAAATGCACGGTCTGCATCAAGAGCCGCCAGTGCCTGATCGAAAGAGTGGGCAACCTGTGGGATTTCTGCTTCTTCTTCAGGAGGCAGGTCATACAGGTTCTTATCCATTGCATCGCCAGGGTGGATCTTGTTTTCAATGCCATCAAGGCCAGCCATCAGCATCGATGCAAAGCACAGGTATGGATTCGCTGTGTTGTCACCGAAGCGAACCTCAATACGACGACCCTTAGGATTAGATACGAAAGGAATACGAATAGAAGCAGAACGGTTACGAGCCGAGTAGGCCAGCATAACAGGGGCTTCAAAGCCGGGAACCAGACGCTTGTAAGAGTTAGTCGATGCATTAGCAAATGCATTCAACGCCTGAGCGTGCTTGATGATGCCGCCGATATAGAACAGAGCCATTTCAGACAGGCCGCCGTAGAGGTCGCCAGAGAACAGGTTATTACCGTCTTTAGTCAGAGACTGGTGAACGTGCATGCCGTTACCGTTGTCGCCTACTAATGGCTTGGGCATAAAGGTTGCTGTTTTGCCATAGGCGTGAGCTACATTGTGGATTGCATATTTAAGCTTCTGAACTTCGTCTGCTTTCTTAACCAGAGTGTTAAATACAGCGCCGATTTCACACTGACCCGCGGTTGCCACTTCGTGGTGATGTACTTCAGTTTCAACACCCATGTCTTCCATAACCAGACACATAGCTGAACGCAAATCTTGCAGTGAATCAACTGGAGGCACGGGGAAGTAACCGCCTTTAACGCCAGGACGGTGTCCCAGGTTACCTGTTTCAGTCTGAATGCCCTTGCTCCATTCTGCTTCTTCAGAGCCGATTTTGTAGCCAACTGAACCCATGCTGTTTTCCCAGGTTACAGAATCGAATACAAAAAATTCATTTTCAGGACCGAAGTAAGCAGTATCAGCAATACCAGTAGATTTCATATATTCTTCAGCACGTCTGGCGATAGAGCGTGGATCACGTTCGTAGCCCTGCATAGTGGCAGGCTCGATAATGTCACAACTGATGTTCATGGTAACTTCTTCGCAGAAGGGGTCCATAACCGTTGTTGAAGGATCAGGCATCATAATCATGTCTGATTCATTAATACCCTTCCAGCCTTCGATAGAAGAACCATCAAACATTTTGCCTTCTTCAAAAGTGCCTTCATCTACGGTGTGAGCAGGAACAGAAACGTGCTGCTCTTTACCGCGTGGATCTGTGAAACGAAAATCAACGAATTTAACTTCATTGTCTTTCATCATTTTTAGTACGTCACTAATTGACATATCTGACATGTGTTGTGTCTCCAAAAAATAGTATTTGATTAAATCTGAAACTTGTCGGATTTAGGCCCTTTGAGCCCGTACAGGTCATAAGACCTAAATCCGACAGGTTTCTGGATTCTGTTATAAAACCTGAAAATAAGGTTAAAGCCGCAGCCGGTTATTTTGCATGAAATGTGCCATAAGTAAAATGCATAAAAAGCGGTTTAAAGGTCTTTTTTCACAAGGGTCTGCACTGAGGAGGAGCATTTAAGATAAGAGCGCACCACAAGAGTGCAAATTATCATATAAAATGAATCTTCACATTTCTTATGTAATCAATCTCTGAGCTGGCTGCCTGAATCGTTGCTTTCAGATCTTCTGCCGCATTCAGGTCTTTTAGAACAGAAAGGGGTAGGTCAATCTCGACCTCAACTTTTCCATTAAGGTAGTGCAGCGTGGTGCCAGCAATCTGTTCGGTTTCCGGGATATTCTGCCAGCATGAATTCAGGCGCTGGAGAATTTCATTCCTCAGGGGCAGTTCTTTACAGCTATTCGGCACATGTTCATCATCTTCTGGGTCAATATGAACCGTGACATCATTGATTTCATCAAAGTTATCAACCAGAGCGTATTCGACGGCCTCTGAAATCTGATGGCCTTCTGAAACACTGAGTTTTGAATCCACCAGTATGTGCACATCCACCAGTGCATTATGCCCCATACGCCGTGAGCGCAGCATATGCAATTCTTCTACGCCATTGACCTGCTTTATGTGTTGTTTAATAGCATTCAGCACTTCAGGTTCAAGGGCGGTATCCACCAGCTCCTGCACACTTTGCCGGCTGAGATCCCAGCCAATTTTAGCAATCATCAGGCCGACTATAACGGCAGCGATATCATCCAGCATTGGCCAGCCAAACATAGCGCCGCCTATGCCGATAAATACCACGATAGAGGAAATGCTATCGGAGCGGTGATGCCAGGCATTGGCTTCGAGTAATTTAGAGCGAATACTGCGCGCCACCCTGATGGTGTATTGATACAGCATTTCATTGCTAAGAATAGAAAAGGCGGCGACCCATAGAGCCATAGTTGCAGGAATGGCTTCAACAATATCTCCAGCAGCCGTTAAGCGTTGAATGGCATCAATACTAATACCCAGAGCAACGGCGACAAGAAAAACTCCCACACCGATGGTAGCCAGAGTTTCATAGCGAGCATGGCCATAGGGGTGATCTTCGTCTGCATCCTGATGAGAATGTTTATTGGCCAGCAATACCATGGCGTCGCTGATCAAGTCGGAAAGAGAATGAAAGCCATCAGCAATTAATGCATGGGACTGGGCAATGAAGCCGACAACCAGTTTGCTAACCGCCAATATAATATTGACCAGAACGCCCCACCAGGTGACGCGATCCATGGCCTGCTTTCGTTGTTCGAGGGTGAGTTCCATAGTGATCTTCTGAATTTAAGTCTGGCGTAGTTTAGCGCGGTTGGTGCATCAGGTCACTAGGGCTGGTTTTGCCCTGTAGCCGACATCAAAGTCAAAAGATTTTACCGCAAATGCACGCGAATAGACGCAAATAAAACATAAATACAGGAGTGAGCATTGCCCCGCATCCTGTCATCCCGAGCGCAGTCGAGGGATCTTACTACCCGGGTCGTTAAGATCTTCGGTAACTGCTCCTGCGTTACTCTATTACCTACGTCCATGTAGGCACCTCGGTTGCGCTCGAGATGACAGACTATAGAATGAAGCCATATCCTAACGTTTGTTTTATTTGCGTCTATTCGCGTGCATTTGCGGTAAGTCTGTTTTCTTTTGAACTCCCGTATATGTCACATAACTTTTATTTTTCTGTCATAAAAAAGACATAAAATATTTTCATAATCTGCACATAACAAATCATGGGAGATAAATATGAAATTTTTTGTTAGAGAGTGGAGCGAAGATACCATCGTGCTAATGACTGAAATGGGTCACGTGCTGGCGTATTTTTCATCCACAATAGAAGCCCTAAAAGCCTACGATGAATGGTACAGTTATAATGGCATAGAGAAAAAACAGGATGTCACTGTTCAATATTTAAATCCAGATACGAACTATCAAAACGTAGCAATGACTTAATCTGTCACAACCTCTACGATAACTATCACTTCATCGTCTTTTTCTTTGGTCTCAATTACTTTATGACCATTAATGCGACACCACGCAGGTATGTCGTTTAATGCACCGGGGTCAGTTGAAACAACTTCCAGAGTGTCCCCTGCTTCAAGTTCATTGATTTTATCCTGGGCTCGAATCACCGGCATAGGACAAAACATTCTGCGCGCATCAAGATGATAATGTGCCATTAGACTTGCCAGTCCGGTAAAATTTCACCTGGTTGTAACGGTTTAACATCCATGGTTTTTGTTTCACCATTTGCACGTCGAGTTTCAACTGTAACGGTTTCATCGTTTCTTCCCTGAGAAAAACGCGCAGTAATTCGTGCAGCAAATTCCAGATCGGCATCATTGGCAATGCCATCTAATAAAGTCAGTGGGCCGCCGCAGCTAAGCATTTTTATTGAAGTAAATGTATTTTTGTAACCCTGTAAAAATTTATTTTCACCATCTTCACGACCAATAATTAATTTATAATTTGGATTAGGCCGAAGATGACGACCAACTTTTAATAACATAATGTCATCCATTTCATAATCACGTGAGCCACGGGCATCCCATAAATCGACCAGTTTTGAAGAGTAGTTTTCATCGGTTAAAAAACAGCAGCCTCCTGCTGGCTTTGCATAATCTTCAAAGCCAAATTTTTTTGCCAGCTCCATTTGAGGTTTTCGATTGCGGCCACTAAAGTCAAACAGTTGTTCACGTTTAACCCAGCCATTTATTTCGGGTAAAGTTTCAGGTAAATTTTTTGCACATAACGGGCGCAATAAAAGATCATCGGCACCGGATTCTTTTGATACAACGGGCATAGTATCTTTGCGTTGAGACATGGGGCGTTGGCCAATGACTTCACCAGTAATTATAAAATCAAAATCGTTTTCTTTAATCCATTGATGGGCTTTGTGAACCATAAAAATTTTACAGTCCAGACAGGGGTTCATGTTTTTGCCGTAACCGTGTTTGGGATTAATTAATACATCTTTGTATTCTTCGACAATATCAACGATGTGCAATTTTATGCCCAGTTGCTCAGCAGACCAGAGTGCATTATTGCGTTTGGGTTTGGCCTTATCTTTTTTGCGAATGGCATGGGTGTGACCCTCTACGCAAAAGCCGGTATAGAAATTAATGCCTTCCACATGCACGCCCTGTTCGAGCATGGCTTTTGCGGCTAACAGTGAATCAAGTCCGCCTGAAATAAGAGCGATGGCTTTGGGTTGTTTGACAGGGGGTAGAGACATAAAGATAAAACCAGTTTAAAGAATACAATCCGTTATTTTACCAGTGTTTGGAAGTCAGGTCAGTTCTATAACCTATATAGGGTTTGGCTCGATTGTTTAAAAGCAAAAGTGTTAATTTAGTGGTGAAGAGCGCCGCAGGCGCACAAACCAAATATTCGCGTGTATTTGCGGACACACATGCTTTGTCTTTTATATAAATGTCTAAAATTAGTGGCGAATCGTCTGGTCAATTAATATGGGCGTAGAGTCGGTAGTGTTTTTAAGTATGTTGCTAGCAGAAACACTGCCTGTGTGCTGCCATAGCTCCATGGCCTGCAAAGGCTGCAACGCATCGTCACCACGAAGGCTTAGCAGTACATCCATCATGGCTACAAAATTTTGCGACAGTAATTGATACAGTTCAGCAAAGGCTTTTCTTAAAATATCGCTGAGATGCTGGTAAGCGGTTTTGCCAAGGTCAACATAGTATCCCACCTGAACAAGCCTTTTTTCTGCTCGCTGAGGAAACAGGCCGGATAGTAGCAGGCACTGATCGCCCACATCTCGAAGTTTATTTTCTCTGGCCTGACCGGCCAGTTGATTGCAGTTAATCAGATCCGGCCCCAGCGCAGTGCTGGCAAGAGCGGGCTGACGAGTAAAGCGCATCAGGGTAAAAATCAGGTAAGATTCGACTTCTTCATTGAGCTGGCAGTGGCACTGTTGTTTGGCGTGTTCCAGCAACTGCTTCCATTGCGCTGTTGCGGTGGGTTCTAGCAGCAGGTTCTGGTGGATTAAATCCGGCTTCATAGGCGACTCCCAAAAAGACTGTCTCTTTATATATAGCTTATCGGCAGGGTTTTTGATGTCTTTACCCGTAAAGCTATCGCGAGCTAAAGACTCGATCCTACATATAATGCCTCTGTAGGAGCGACCTTCAGGTCGCGATAGGGCGCTCACACAGAACAATATTGGCACACCCGAACCTCATTTTTGGGTATACTTGCGCTCTTAAAATTACAACCACTTGAGATATTAATGACATACGATGTATCGACCTTTCAGGGGCTGATTCTGGCTTTACAGGACTACTGGGCAAAACAGGGCTGTGCCGTATTGCAGCCACTGGATATGGAAGTTGGAGCCGGCACTTTTCACCCGGCCACCTTTTTACGATCTATTGGCCCCGAGCCCTGGCGGGCAGCTTATGTGCAGCCCTGCCGCCGCCCAACCGATGGTCGTTTTGGTGAAAACCCCAATCGTCTGCAGCATTATTATCAGTTTCAGGTGGTGCTCAAGCCCAACCCTGCGGATATTCAGCAGCTGTATCTGGATTCACTGAAAATGCTGGGGTTCGATTCACTGGAACACGATATTCGTTTTGTGGAAGATAACTGGGAATCCCCAACTCTGGGAGCCTGGGGTCTGGGCTGGGAAGTCTGGCTCAATGGCATGGAGGTGACTCAGTTTACCTATTTTCAGCAGGTAGGCGGGCTGGAATGCAAACCCGTTACCGGTGAAATCACCTATGGTCTTGAGCGCCTGGCTATGTATATCCAGAATGCAAAAAGCATATTCGATCTGGTATGGACCAAAGGCCCCCAGGGTGTAGTGACCTATGGTGATGTATTTCATCAAAATGAAGTAGAGCAATCTCATTACAATTTTGAAGAAGCAGATGTTAAATCACTCTTCACTTTATTTGATAGCTGCGAAAAAGAAAGCGCGCAACTGATTGAAAAAGGTCTGCCATTGCCTGCTTATGAAATGGTACTAAAAGCCTCCCACACATTTAATTTACTGGACGCACGTCATGCGATTTCAGTAACCGAGCGGCAGAGATATATTTTACGTGTACGTACATTATCCCGCGCCGTTGCCCAATCTTATTATGAAGCCCGTGAAGCGTTAGGCTTTCCCATCTGTAACAATAAGGGAGCGGCATAATGAGTGCACGAGATTTATTAATTGAAATTGGTACCGAAGAGTTACCGCCGAAAGCTCTGGAAAAATTAAGTCAGGCTTTTGCCGATGGCATAAAAAATGGTTTTGAAGAAGCCGATGTAAAGTTTGATGAGCTACATGTTTATGCCTCACCTCGGCGACTTGCAGTGATACTAAATGAGCTCGAAGAATCACAGCCCGATAGCGATATTGAAAAACGTGGCCCGGCAGTTAAAGCAGCGTTTGATGAAAATGGTTGCCCATCAAAAGCCGCTCAGGGTTTTGCCCGCGGCTGTGGTGTTGAAGTTGAAGCGCTGGAAACATTGAAAACTGACAAAGGCGAATGGCTGGTTTTTCGTTCTCAGCAAAAAGGTAAGGCCACCGCTGAGCTATTGCCTGACATAGTAAATAAATCTCTGGATAAATTACCCATCCCCAAACGCATGCGCTGGGGCGACAGTGATGTTGCATTTGTGCGGCCTGTTCACTGGGTTGTTTTATTATTTGGCGAAGAAGTTATTAAGGCTAATATTTTAGGCGTGGATTCTGGGCGCGACAGTCGCGGTCATCGTTTTCATCACCCCGAAGTTATTACATTGCAGTCACCCGATGACTATGTGCATCGACTGGAAAGTCCTGGTTATGTTCTCGTTGATGCAGAAGTAAGGCAGAAAAAAATTCGTCAGCAGGCAGAGCAGGCAGCAAAAAAACTGGGTGGCACGGCATTGATCGATGAAGATTTATTACAGGAAGTAACCGGCCTGGTTGAGTGGCCGGTTGCAGTGGCAGGTGATTTCGATAAAGAGTTTTTAACTGTGCCTGCCGAATCACTTATTTCATCCATGCAGGATCACCAGAAATATTTTCCTGTTGTTGATAAAGACAATAATTTATTACCCCACTTTATAACTATCAGTAATATTGAAAGTAAAAATGTTGCAAAAGTTAAAGATGGTAATGAACGTGTTATTCGTCCTCGATTAGGTGATGCAAAGTTCTTCTGGGAACAGGATTGCAAAAAGAAACTGGAATCCCATATCGATTCACTCAATAACGTCGTGTTTCAGAAAGAGCTGGGTTCGGTGGGCGACAAGTCTCGGCGTGTATCAGTAATTGCTGAGGCCATCGCAAAATTGCTTAATGAAAATAGCGAGCACGCCAAACGTGCTGGCCTGTTATGTAAATGCGATTTAATGACAGAAATGGTTAATGAGTTCTCAGATCTGCAGGGAATTATGGGGCGCTATTACGCAGAAAAAGATGGCGAACCAGGTGATGTGGCTGTTGCTTTAGATGAGCAATACAAGCCTCGCTTTGCAGGTGATGCTTTGCCGGTAACAAGAACAGGGCAGATATTATCGATTGCAGATAAGGTAGATACCCTGCTGGGAATTTTTGCTATAGGCCAGAAACCCACTGGAGAAAAAGACCCCTTTGCTTTAAGGCGTGCTGCACTGGGTGTGTTACGAATTTTAATTGAGCGCAATTTATCCCTCGATTTAAAAGAAATATTAGCCATTGCAGCAACCGCACTAAAAGGTACGGTAGGTGCAGAAAAGGCGATAGATGAAGTTTTTGATTTTATGCTGGAGCGTCTGCGCGTGTACTACACCAGTAAAGATGTTTCAGTTGATACCTATGAAGCAGTGGTAACATTAAAACCAACTCAGCCAGTTGATTTTGATCAGCGAATTATTGCAGTTAATGGCTTTAGAAAATTACCTGAAGCAGAAAGTCTGGCCGCAGCAAATAAGCGCATCCGGAATATTTTGAAAAAAATAAAAGGCACTCGCCCAACAAACATAGACACAAAACTATTTCAGGAAGATGTTGAAACAGAGCTAAATAAAAAACTTGTTTCTCTTTCAAAGAAAGTTAATCCTATGTTTGATGACGGTGATTATAAAACAGCTTTACAGGAGCTGGCCTGCCTGCGAGAGCCGGTCGATAACTTTTTTGATAATGTTATGGTAATGGCGGATGACGAAGCTTTAAAAAATAATCGTATTGCATTACTGGCTAACTTAAGCGACCTGTTTTTAAGAGCCGCTGATCTTTCCAGACTGCAGTCATGAAGCTGATAATTCTTGATCGTGATGGGGTAATTAATCATGACTCGGATGATTATATAAAGACAGAAGATGAATGGCTGCCCGTTGATGGCAGCTTACAGGCCATCGGTCGTTTGTGTCAGGAGGGTTACACGGTTGTGGTGGCAACTAATCAGTCTGGTATCGCTCGTGGTTATTACGATGTAAAAGCACTGCATGCGATGCATAAAAAAATGTCACGCATGTTGGAGCAATATAGCGGTCATGTCGAAGCCATATTTTTTTGTCCTCACGGGCCAAAAGATAATTGTGACTGCCGCAAGCCAAAGCCCGGGCTATTACGTGACATTGCTTCACGTTATCAATGTGATTTAAATGACGTGCCCTTTATTGGCGATACAATCAGTGATGTAAGAGCCGCCCGTGCAGCCGGTGCAAAACCTGTATTAGTGCGTACTGGCAAAGGTGAAAGAACACTGGCTTCAGCCGATGCCAGAGAGCTGGAAAATATTCCAGTGTATGAAAATCTGGCCGCAGCCACACAGGCCATATTGTTGGAGAGTGAATTTTGAGTAACGCAGCATCCATGCCCTATAAAACATTTTTAAGAGCACGTGCAATTGTATTCTGGGTTTTAAATGTATCGTGGCTTAGTTTCACCGTATCAATGGAGATATTAAGTTTTGCTTTTCCTGTGCAGGTTAGATACTACTTCGGTTCAATGTGGGCAAAAGGCACTATTACTTTAGCCAGATTAATTTGCGGTTTAAAATATGAAATTGAAGGCATGGAAAACGTGCCCGATGGTGCAGCCATAGTAATGTCTAACCATCAATCCACATGGGAAACTCTGGTCTATCAAAAAATATTACCACCACAGTTATGGGTAGTGAAAAGAGAATTACTTAAAGTGCCCATCTTTGGCTGGGGGCTGGCATTGTGTGAGCCTATAGCGATAGATAGAGACGCTGGGCGCAAAGCAATGAGTCAGTTAATTGAGCAGGGCAGGCAAAAACTGGAACAGGGCAGATGGATTATTATTTTCCCCGAAGGCACAAGAACCGCGCCCGGTGAAATTGAGAAATATAGAATTGGTGCAGCCATGCTGGCATCAAAAGTAGATTACCCCATTGTGCCTATTGCAACCAATGCAGGTGAATACTGGCCCAAGCACAGTTTAATTAAATGGCCGGGCACAATTAAAGTGGTTATTGGCAAACCTATTTACGGCAATGGGCGAAAAGCAAAAGAAATAAATAACGAAGCTGAAGAATGGATTCGAAATAAAGTAAAAGAAATTAGTAACCCTGAAAACTGGGATCGGAAATAAAAAAGACTCGTTTCCGCAAAAGTTTATTATAAGGAAAATAAGCTTATTGCATTATCGCTTGTGGTATTAGCAATTTTTTCCACAGGTAGATCTTTAAGTTCAGATAAAGTCTCTAAAACATTTAATATATAAACAGGCTCGTTTCTTTTGCTGTGATGATGCAAATCAGGTTGGTCGGGTGCATCGGTTTCAATCAGCAAAGCATCTAGTGGAATCTGTTGAGCAATAGCGCGAATGCGAGTGGCTTTTTCATAAGTAATAGCACCGCCAAAACTAATATAAAAACCAAGATCAATAAGCTGTTTAGCCTGTTCCAGACTGCCAGAATAGCTGTGAATCATGCCGTGCAGGCCGGGATATTTTTTAATAGTCTGTATCACCTGTTCAGTGGCTTTACGAGAATGAATAATAACCGGTAACTGATAATCAACAGCGATTTTTAACTGTGCATCAAAAAATTCCAGCTGTTTATTTTTATCCAGATGTTTTAAATAAAAATCCAGCCCACATTCGCCTATTGCTACAGCTGCTTCATTATCCAGCCATTTCTTCAGTTCATTAAGGTGTTCAGCTTTATGCTGATCTAAAAAATAAGGGTGTAAGCCATAGCAGGGGTGGAGCTGAGAATATTGCTGACAGTTTTGTCGGACTCGTGGCCAGTTGTCTGCGGAAATAGACGGTACAATAATATGTTTAATGCCAGCATTCTGTGCCCGTTGAAGCACATGCTTTCTATCCGAATCAAAATCTTCGAAGTCAATATGGCAGTGGCTGTCTATTATCATTTACTGATTATAGAACAGAGATGGCTTAATTTTCTGAATTGTATTTTACCAGCCCAGCCAGTTTCTGGATGCCATGAAAATCACAGAGTTTTATATGCCGGCCTTTATTTTCAATGAGGTGACTATTTTCAAAGCTTTTTAAAATGCGGCATACGGTTTCCATTGCCAGGCCAAGATAATTAGCAATATCTTTACGTACAGGCATTTTGAATCTGTGGGCATGCATGTCATGAGACTGTAATCGGCTAAAAATGCTAATTAAAAAAATGGCAAGCCTTTGTTCGGCACTTTGTGCACCAATCAGTAATGACTGAGCCTGATCCAGACTGATTTTATCGCTTGCTGCCTGTATCACGCTGCTCTGAAAAGCTGTTAGCTTATCATCAAGTTTTTCCATTTCTGCAAAATTCATATCACATACACTGCTGTTTTCAATAGCAATAACAGACTGTAAATAAACACCTTTATTTATAGCTTCAAGGCCGATTAGTTCACCTGGCAAATGAAAGTCGATTATTTGTTCTCTATCATCATCAAAGCAGATAATGGATTTAAACATGCCAGACTTTACAGAAAAAATACCGGTAAAGCTGTCATTGGCATGATAAAGGTAATCTGAGCTGTTAATGTTTTTACGGCGTTCCACAATGGAGTCAAAGCTGGATTCATCTGCATCCAGACCTGCCAGATTACATAAGTTATATAAGCCGCATTTGTCGCATTTAACTTCTTTGAGACTATTGTTCTTTAATGTGTTTGAGTGGTATGGCATAGCTAAAATTAGAATCCTTATGGGAAGATCTTTTATAGCCTGATGCTGGATAATAAAACTTGATAAATAACAAATTTTTATAAAAAAGATAATTTATCATTACTAATGCTCCGCCAACTCAGTTTTGCCATCACGAGTACAGCCGAGGTGATAAATCTTTTGATCTTCTGCTGCTGAGTAAAAGAAGGCGCTCACAAAAAAGGCTCACCAAAGTGAGCCTCTTCAATGTTCGAAAACCAGTCTGTGTTAACGCGCTTTCTTAGATTTTTCAAGCATGTCATGAATGATCGGAGTCAGAATAACTTCCATTGCTAATCCCATTTTTCCGCCAGGTACCACAATAGTATTGCGGCGTGACATAAATGAATCATGAATCATATTTAGCAGGTAAGGGAAATCTGTGCCGAATTTTTCCGGGTCTTTAAAGCGAATAACCACAAAGCTTTCATCAGGTGTTGGAATGTCACGGGCAATGAAAGGGTTGGATGTATCCACAGTAGAAACACGCTGGAAGTTGATATCTGTCTGAGAGAACTGCGGCGTGATGTAATTAACATAGTCTGGCATACGACGAAGAATGGTATCTACGATTACATCTGCTGAGTAACCGCGTTCTGCATTATCACGATGGATTTTCTGAATCCACTCCAGATTAACAATAGGTACAACGCCTATGCCCAGGTCAACGTGTTGAGCAACGTTATTTGTTTCTGTGTTTACCAGGCCGTGCAGGCCTTCATAAAACATCAGGTCTGAGCCGCTTTCGATATCTTCCCATGGGGTGAACTGACCCGGTGTTTTATCAATGCCTAAACGTGCGTTGTGCTCTTCTGCTTCAGGTTCAGAGTGCAGGTAGTAGCGTTTCTGGCCTGCGCCTGACCTGGCGTATGAAGCAAACAGTTCTGCCAGTTTGCCGAATTCATTAGCATTTTCGCCGAAGTGACTGAAGTAGCGATTACCATTGGCTTCTTCTTTTGCCATCTGCTCTTTCATCGCAGCACGGTCAAAGCGGTGGAAGCTGTCGCCTTCAACAACAACCGGGGTAATGTTTTCGCGCTTAAAGATATGCTCGAAGGCTTTTTTTACAGTAGATGTGCCTGCTCCTGAAGAACCGGTTACGGCAACAATTGGGTGCTTTTGGGACATGATGTCTCCTTAACTCTTTAATTTAAAATTTTTATAAGGCCGCGGTATGTTCAACATAAAGCGGCCTGCTGAAATCTGGGTAGCGATTATTCGCAATAAGCCGGCTATTTTAACGGTGTTTGGCTGTGGTTGCGAGTTTTTATCTAATGGGTTGGCTGATGTTTATTAAAGGCAGAGGCATATTGTCCGCAAATGAACGCGAATATACGCAAATAAAGGCAAAAGTGTTAATAGGGTGCAGTGCGCCGTAGGTGCACAAACAAAATATTCGCGTGTTTTGCGTTTATTTGCGGATAATGTGCTTTTTAAATAATTGGGATTAGCAATGATCAGGGTACAGGCAGTCTGGCTATCCAGAGCTCTGTTGCCTGTTGGGTGATTTCCATAATACTGCTGGGATAGAGGCCGGTAAACAGGATCAGGCCGGCCATGAGTAGAACCAGCCCCAGTTCTCTGGGTAATAAATCCACAGAGTCGGATACGACTTCTCGCCGACTGATGCCGAGAAAAGCGCTGCGGTAGATATTGAAGAAATAGGCGGCGGTAAGCACGATGCCGGCCAGTGCCGCCAGTCCTGCGCCGGTATGGGCTTTTAATGAGCCCAGCAGGATAAGGTGCTCGGCGACAAATCCATTAGTGCCGGGAACCCCCATAGCCGCCATCCCAAATAGCAGGAAGAAGCTGGCTAATAAAGGCATGGAGTGAGCCACGCCTCCCAGACTCAATGTATCGGTAGAGCCGGTTCGGTGATGTAGAAAGCCAGTCATTAAAAACAGGCCGCCCATAATAATAGAGAAGTTAAGCAGCTGGAAAATAGAGCCCTGAATACCCTGAATATTAAACGAGGCAATACCCAGCACCACTAATCCCACATGGCTGATGCTGGAGTAGGCCAACATGCGGCGCAGATTGCTCTGGTTCAAAGCAATAATACCGCCATAAAGAATACCCACCACGCCGAGGCCGGCCAGCAACCAGTGATAGTGCAGGGCAGCATCGGGAGCCAGGGGGACCATAAATCGAATAAAACCATAAGCGCCCAGCTTGAGACCAGTCATAATGGCGGCCACACTGACCGGGCCTTCCATGGCAATGGTGGGCAGCCAGGTGTGAAGGGGGAAAATCGGTGCTTTGACTCCAAAGCCAATTAACAGTAGAAAGAAAATGGTGCTCTGTATTTCAAATGATCTGGGGGTGTTAAGCAGGGTGATGTAGTCAAAACTTAGCTGGGCAGGTACATCACCATTTGCCGCATTCATTGCCAGAATAATAAAACCAAATAATAAAGGCACGCCACCAATCAACATAAACAGAGTGTATTTCACCGCCGCATAACGTCGGTTGGGCCCGACGCCCCAGAGGCTGATAAGAAAATAAATCGGTGCCAGGGTGATTTCCCAGAACAGCAGAAATAGAATGGTATCGGTGGCGACAAAAACCCCGAGGGTAGCGAAAAGCAGTAATAGTAAAAATGTGTAATACAGTCTGGGTAAAGTTCGAATTCCCGTCCATGAACTAATAATGACGCCGGCAAATAATAATGAAGTTAAAGGTAGAAATAAAATAGAGATGCCATCTACACCCACTGAATAATGAATATTAAGTGAAGGTATCCAGCTTACTTGCTCAACAAACTGGAAACCTGCAAAGTGTGAGTGCTGATCAAATCCAGATAGCAGCATTAATGAAAGCAGCAGGCAGAAAAGACTGGTGGTTAAAGCAACAGCTCGCACGAAATAAAGATTACGACTGCTCCACAGAAAAAAGATACCCACGATGGGGGCGCTTAATAGCAGACTTATAATAGAAAAATTTTGCATATTTAATAATTTGCCATTGTAGATTTTCTGTATTTATTCATAAATTAATAAAAGTGACCAGTGTATAGATGACTAAGATTTCTTAATGAGTTATCAATAAGTTTCATCCAGGGTTCTGAGTAAAATCCAACAACCAGTAAAATACCGATGATCGTTAAAGATAATAATTTTTCCTGCAAATTAGCAGGCTTAACTTCTTTTCTATTAAGCTCGGTGGTGGCGCTGAGAAAAGCGCGTTGAAATGTCCATAATAAAAAACCGGCGGCAATAACATTACCAATGGCCGCTGCTACGGTAAGCAATGCACCAAAGCGATGAATAGATGCCTCAAGAATTAAATGCAGTGAATCAAAGCCCGGTGTGCCTGGCATGCCGATAATGGATAAACCGGCAATAAAAAAAGTAATGCCAAATAAAGGCAATTGATCAAACAGGCCGCCCAGTTTATCCAGCAACATGGTGCGTGTGCGCCAGTAAATAAAGCCAGTGGTAAATAATAAACCGGTAATGGCGATGCCAAAATTAACCGACAACATAATGCCGCCCTGAAAAGCTGTATGACTCAGACTAAATAAACCAATTATTAAAATACTGGTATGAGAGACCACGGCAAATGCAATAAGGCGTCTCAGGTTCTGTTGCATTAAAGCAAGCAGAGCAGCATAAAAAATACCGGTTACTGCAAAGGCGACAACATATTGTTGCCAGTGCATAACGGCATCGGGTAACAGAGGAAAAACAAAATGCACCAGAGCATAAATGCCTGATTTTAGGCCCAGTAAAAGCACCGGTGCAATAGCCACTGTGCCGTGCTCAGCTGCAATGGGCAGCCAGCCATGTAATGGAAATAACGGGATGCGAATGGCGAGCCCGTAAAATAACAAAAAGAAAATAATAGACTGCATTTCTAAAGACAGGGTTTGTCTGCTCAGATCAATTAAATCAAAGCTCCATACGCCATGTGTATCTGCATAATTCCAGCCTAATAAAAATACGCCAGCTAAAAGCAGTAAAATACCCATGCTCATAAATTGAAAATATCGAGTAATGGCTGTATCACTTTCGGCTGAGGTAGACCAGCGCCACAGAATCAGGCCAACAAGAAATAGATAAAAAGTCGAGAATAAAACAAACCATAATAAATTCAGAGTAACAAACTGGCTCATTAAAGCTGCTTCAACTGCGAAGCCGATGGCTAATAATTTATTGCGATTTCTAACAGGAATCACATGAGTGTAAAGTGCAACCATTAAAGAAATAACTGCGGTTAACATTATCATTAATACGCTGATGCCATCTACGGCAACGTGGTAATCAAAAGCGCCAATAATATTAAAGTGCTCGGTGAACTGCATCGCGGTGAGATCAGGTCTGTAATTTAAATACAAATAAATGCTTTGAGCCAGTTGTATTAATGAAGCTAAAAAAGATAAGCCCGCGATGTTTTTTGTGCCGCCGAAAAAATAAATTAAAATCGCAATAGCCAGGGGGAAAATTTGCAACATAAGCAGCACAGGATAGTCTGCCTGACTGGTCCAGTGTATAGCAGTAATATTCATTTATAAAATCACCACAAAAGTAGCGACAACTAAAATTATTAAATATCGAGGCTGACTTAAAAGTGTTTCAATCTGTGAAACATAAGCGCCAAGATGACGAATTATTTTCATTAAGCCTTCACTGCCAGTTTTTAAAACAAGTTGTTCTTCAAACCAGCCAAAAACTGAAGCAAGCCATTGCATGCTGGACCCAGCCGCGCCCTGCGCCTTGCCTACCATATTAATAGTTTCCAGCTGATTAAGTGAAGAGATAGATCGTGCCTGACTTGGCACACCAGCAATTTTATTCACTACTTTTTCATCGAAGTTTCGTGCATCGCGCGCAAGGCGTTGAGTGGGTTTGGAAATGACCCAGTCGGTAATATGATCCAGCCAGAAACGTTGTATGCTGGCAGTATACAATCCATTTTTGTGTTGCAGAAATTGAGTGACGGGTCGAGTTGGTTGTGACATCAAATGCATATGAGATGGCGCAAGCAGGAACTGGTAAGCACGCCAGATGGCATGAGCGACCATGTAAAGTGTGGCGGCAAAAAACCAGTTTAGCCCACAGAGCATTAATATAATTCCAATCTGGGATATAACTGAAAACACCAGCATGCTTTTAACATCGGTCTGTACCAGGCCACTAAAGAAACCATAGGCTGCGGTGATAAAGCCAATAATAAATATCAAAGGCAGTATGACTGGATCATTTGATATTAAAGGTTCAATACGAATAATTAAGTAGACGCCAGCATGTACCATAAGTGAGCCATAAAATATTGCGCTTGATGGAGTCGGGCCTTCCAGTGCTTTTGTGATCCAGGGCGAAAATGGTACGGCAGCAGATTTAACCAGGCCTGCAAGCAGAAAACCAGTCACAATAAATGCAGTTTGCAAATGGGATAAGTGATTATCCGATTTTAAAATATCACTCCATTCAACTCCGCCTAACCACATGTAAGAAAGAATAATGCCGAGAATAAATCCGGCATCACCAATTCGATTAGTAATAAAAGCCTGATTAGCATTGGCAGTGGCATTGTCTCGCTCGAATGCATAGGCAATTAACAGATAGGAGCTAACACCGGCCAGCTTCCAGCCAAGCAATGCCATGACTGCATTGCCTGCCATCATTAAAATAAGCATGGCGGAATTAAATAAAGTGATAATAATAAAATATCGCTGAAATCCTTTTTCGCGATGCATGTAATTAACTGAAAACTTAATAATTAAAAAAGAAATAAAAGCCACCAGCATGCTCATAATGAGACCGAGTGTATCCAGCCTGAAGCTGATAAAAATAGTGTAATCGCCACTGACCAGCCAGGGAGAAAAACGAATTTGCCCCGGGGCACCATATAAAATAGCAAAACCACTCTGTATTAAAATAAGCAGTAAAGAAATACCAGATGCGGTTAGCGCCGTGCGTGATGTCTGAGCTTCACCTTCTTCGCCGCGATTAAATTTAAAAATATAACCCAGAGCAATCCAGACACTGGCCAACAGGGGTAGCAGAGGGATAAGCCAGATAGTATTTAGCAGATTATGCATTTGGTACCTGATGAGTTTTATCAGCTTGTTTTATCAGCACGGGATCAATTGCTTCATGCTTGCCGTCATACCATTGGGTAGAATTATCAACAACAGCTAAATTTATTTTATGACCATTCCAGGGTTCAAAACCTTTATCAGGATTAAAAACCGAAATGATTTCAGAGTCAGGGTCTTTGGCGCTCAGCAGTAACCAGCCTTTACCGATAAGTTCCTGTAAACCCGGTTGCCGGGAATAAATTTTACTGAGGATATCTATTTTAACTTCGACCAGAACCTGTAATCGCATGGCTTCATGAATTTCAATCATCTGTTCAGGCAGGCCGGTGCGTAAATCACCATTGGTGCCATCCATTACCGCAAACATGCCGGTGACGTTATGGGTTATTTTGCTGCCGCTGCCGTAGTTATCATTATTCACTGTAGAAAAATAATATTCAAGATTAATACCGGCCCCCACTGGCCCAACAGCAAGCAGTATGTTCTCAAGGATGTGGCCTTCATCGTCATCCTGAGTTGGATCATAAGAAATTAAAAATACCCTGCGATCAAAAAAAGCACCCTGACTAATAGAGCGACGACCAATAATGGCAGCGGCATTAGTAGCGTGCCCCAGTTCGGGGCGAGCCTGAGAAAAATCATAGCTGCGACCAATAATATGATTCAATGCTTTTTTTAATGAAGGCTTTTGTGGCGCAGAGGCAAGACGTCGGCAACGTTCATGGGCGGATTTTTTAGTGGCGAAAATCACCTCATCTTTAAATTTATTAAAAGTAGTTTGTTTGTCTTCAGGAATAAGGTGCTCATCGTACCAGTTTATTTTTTCACTACAGGTATCGTGCTCGGCACCGATAAACCAGGTGTCGTCAGGAATATTAAAGTTGCGAGTCCTTAAAATTTCACGGACCGTTTTACGGTTAGCTATAGCGGCAAATGTGCGAGCGTTAGGTCCGCCGTGTCGGCCACTGCATGCACCACAGTCGTAAGCGGCAAGGTGTGGATTATTATTGCTCATCGAGCCATGCCCCATCATTGCAACAAAAGGCGCGAGCATTTTATTGAGGCCTGCATTGCAGAGAAAATTTTGCACACGGTCAGCCTGTTCTTTATCGGTAAAGCCGATTTGATTATTGTCTGCTGTGGCATCTGGTTTTTCATGTTGAGTGTTTATTGCAATGTGAGTGGCTACAGTTGAATCATAATAGTCTCGAGACTTATCGGATATTTGACCGCCGATACGAGGAAAAAATGAGCGACCGATTAATGCTAACAGAGCAAAGGGTGCGCTTAAACCAACTAATACAGGAGTGAATAAATTACGTCGAGTTTCCTGATGAAAAAATCTTTTAATAGCAAGACGGAATGCCCGACGGTTTTCATGTTTGATTTTTTGTTGTTGCTGACCGGCATCGGCTTCTTCTCGTAGTAAATGCACAGGCTCCACTACAACAGGGCAGAGTGATGAGATGGAATTGTCGTCGAGGCTTTGCCAGTTAATAGCCACGCCAAAAAATCCGGCAGCACCCAGAGTTTCAATAGCGGGGTTGTGTTCTTCAAGATGACGACGGATAGATTCTTCACGATCATCTATGCAGAAAATAATTTGCGCTTCAGGGCGTTGCGAGCTATTTTTCCAGCGCCCACGATTTTCATTTTTATTTATAGCATTAAAAAACTGCTCGCGGTAATGGTGTTCATAAGCCTGTAGCCAGATAAAGCTGCGGGTATTTTTATCAAATTTATCCAGGCATGAAAAAATACTGTTGATCTGTTCTGTGGATAAGGCTTTAATATCTGCAGCGCAAAGCCCGAGATGTTGTGCGATTCTAAATAATTTCCAGCCATGATTGTAGACGCTGCAGGTTTCTTCAAAGTGATCATGGTATAAAGGTGTGTTGCGCCAGGTCATAATCATATCGGCCAGATTTTTCCATGACTGATAGGTTTCTGTTGACAGTGATGAGCGTTGCATCTGTCGTTGCGTCAGAGTAATTAAATATTCTGGCAAGTGCTGATTGAACATGGCGTGGCGCACAAAAAATTCTGAGCGCCGACGACGAAAATACCAGCGCAAGATATCCAGATTGGCTTCCAGTTGCCATTGTTCTCGACATAAACGCTGGGCAAATAATCTTTCCAGCACCAGGCGTACGGCAAGATAGTCCAGCATATTTACTGTTTGTGTTTGCTGCTCATAACCCGGTTTTAAATGACGCCATAAAAACATTCCCGACCATCCCGGTAATTCCAGCGCAACACGTTGTAAATAAGATGCCCAGTGTGATTCAGCTATGCCCAGTCTTTTAAGTTCAAGCATAATAGTATCAAGCGGATCTTCGGGTAATTCATCAAGGTTATCTCGCCACTCGGGTATCTGTTCAAAAACCCAGGCGAGATCTTTGCCTGCGCTATTGCGCCAGGCAGCATAAAAACCCTTTTCTCGATTATCGTTATGCCATGCTGATAAGCCCTGATCAAGAAAGCTGGCAATGTGCTGTTGTAAGGTGGGGCGTATATCGTCAAGTATATTTATGCCGGTTAAGGCTTTTAAAAAACCGCTTAAAGTATTATCGCGACCTACGGTTCTTAATAACTGACCCAGATTATTTTTAGTGGCTTTATGAACTTGGCGGTGCAGCAGTGAAAGTTCTGCTGAAGCATTGTCTTCTTCATTAGAAATATTGCTGATCATGTTTTCCGCGGTTTCGGGGTCCAGATCAAGAAGGTCTTCGGGGTGCAAAAAATAATGTTCAAGATTCATGCTTTGCAGACAGGCAAACCACAGTGCTTTAATGGCCTGGGCTTCATTTTTCTGTCCGTGTTTTTCTGCCGCTGATAAAAGTTTATTGCGGCTATCATTATTAACATCAGACTGAAACTGGCGGTGTGCATTTAACTCTTCTATATGCCATCTAAGCTGGCTGCCGGTAAGTGTTTTTAATGGGTGTAACAGGGCGGTTAAATAAATATCTTTATGGGCGATATTGTCGCTGATATTCTGTTCGCAGTTTAATTCTGTCTGTTTATTTAAAATATTATTTAAATCATCGAAGTTAATGCGGCCGGTGGAAAAATATTTTCTATAATTTTCTTCCGGTTCATAGCCATAGGAGCCGGTTAATTCATAAGCGGCATTTAATGCTTCAGGAAAATTTAAATGCTGATAGCCATGTAAAGTATTGTGATGCACAAAATCTTTTATTGGTGCCTGCGCTGGTAGTACATGTTCAAGCTGTGCAATGACATCTACAATTTGCTGGCGAAGTTCATCATTATTAGAGTTATGTGGATTACTCATTTATAACGTGCCCATTAATGTTTTCTATAAAAACATGACTAAGATCATCAACAGAGGCTGAAATTAAATCCAGCGCCGGTGCAGGATAAAAGCCAAGCCCCATAAAAGCAAAGGCGAGTACAGCGACGGTTAACATTTCGTGAGTGCGTAAATCTTTAATGTTCTGCATTTCGGCGCGTACCGGCCCGGTAAATAAACGACCCACAGTGCGTATTGAATAAACGGCGCTAATTAATACACCGATGCTAAGTAATACAACCAGCCATTGCCAGCGCATATAACCACCAATTAAAACATGCAGCTCAGCAATAAATCCTATAGTGCCCGGAAAGCCAACCGCGGCAATAAAAGTCAGCGTGGTAAAAAAAGCAAAGCGGGGAGTCACTCGTACCATTGAGCTGTAATAATTTATATCCCGTGAATTTGTGCGCTCATATAAAAGTCCGATAAGTAAAAACAGAGCACCGGCCACCAGACCATGAGCCATCATCTGCATGACTGCGCCGGTGAGTCCGCTTAGATTTAATGTGGCTATGCCCAGTAACACCACACCCATATGAGCAACAGAAGAGTAGGCGATCATGCATTTGAGATCAGATTGTCGCCAGGCAAGCAGGCCACCGTAGATAAGACTAAACATACCAATACTGGCTAAAAATGGCTGCAGCTCTATCACCGCCGCAGGCAGCATGGAGGATGCGCGAATTAAACCGTAGGCGCCCATTTTTAATAATATGCCGGAGAGCAGAATACTAACCGGGCTGGGTGCCTGCACATGAGCCAGTGACAGCCAGCCGTGCAGTGGAAAAATTGGCATTTTGACACCGAAGCCAATCAGCAGGCCAAGAAAAATCCACAGCTGGGTTTCTTCGGGTAAAGCGCGGGCGCTGTTAAGCATGTCATTCATGGCAAAACTGTGCTCTGGGGTAACATCAAATAACATCAATAAACTGATAAGCATAAATACCGAGCCACCCATGGTGTAGAGCACAAAATTGAGTGCGGCGGTATGTCGTTTTTCGCCACCCCAGCCATTGATAAGAAAAAATAAAGGGATCAGAGTCATTTCCCAGAACAGATAAAACAGCGACCAGTCTCTTGCCATAAACACACCCAGCATGGCGGTTTCCAGTAACAGGATAAGAAGGTAGTAGCCTTTAACATGTTTTTTTATTGAGGTGGAGGCGATGATGGCAATGATGGATAACAGCGTGGCAAGCAATATCATGGGCAGGGAAATGCCATCTACTGCAAGAGAAAAAGAGGTGCCCAGGCGGGTATTCCATTCAGTGTGTTCAGCAAATTGAAATGCAGCAGAGCGGGTATCAAAGGCGAGGTACAGCAACCATGATTGAAGCATAGCGGATAGAGCCGCAAATATGGCGACGCCACGAATCAGTTTGTGTTGCTGAGCGGGTAGTGCCGCAATAATGACTGCGCCTATGAGTGGCAACAGCAATAAAAGGGTTAGCTTATGCATTCCGGGCCATCAGTGGGAAAGGTTGCTTGTTTTTTTCTTATTAAAGATATAAGGGTACAAATTATCATATATCTTTAATAAAGTCAGTTGGTTATCGGGGGGTGGTTAGATTGATTCATGCTCTTCTGGGCTCGTCATTCCGGTGGTGTTTTGAGCCGGAATCCAGTGACTTTGTGTTTAGGTGTTTTTTTTGTCAGTTGTTTCGCCTTTATGGCGACTCACTTTTTGTCTGCAGCAACAAAAAGTAAGCAAAAAATGCTGCCCCATAACAGTTTGCCCTGCGGGTACCCGAGCATTGACCTGATTCTATTGGTGAGAGTTCGCAAGAGTTAATAGCGCCATTCCGTTGCCGGGTCGTTTTGATTCGCATCCCTGCTCAACAAAACTCAATCCGCCGTCCTTGGCAGATTGTCCCTCTGTTATGCAATGCTCGGCAAACTTCAGAGGGGAGGTAAGTCAAAGTCAAAAGAACAACCATCATTAGTATGGCCGTGTGCTGACCATCTATATCAGGTAAGAGTTATCGAGCTTTACAGTTTCTTTCTTTATGGTAATTTTGAGTTAGGTTTGATTGTGCAGGTGAGGGCGTGGCTAAAGTTACTAGGTAATAAACGTGGTCTGTCCCGAATGTCCACGATAGCTAACAGCGATGTCAATGCATCAGCTAATACGTGCATATAAGCCGCCCTCAAATTATGATGATGGTGATGATCATCTTTTAAACATAAGTGGGGTCATAACACAGTGTCCTCTAATATTAGAAACAATTGCTCTCTGACCCCTTCATCCTTTTTAGCAAGACTGATTGGTCGCCGAATTTATGACTGGATGACCAGTAATCGCCACGTTATTTCAGGTGGTGTTGCGTGCAAAGAGGCATAAAGACATAATATTCAGTATCAATTTAATTTGAACCGATACAAGTTTGATATCGACTGTACCAGTAGGGGCACAGGAGATGGCGTTAATATCAGTGATTAAACCATCAATGCCATTACTTTTATTTTCTAAGAACAGGATTGCGATATGAAAAAAAATAATTCAAAAATGACAGTCTTATCAGTGGTTGTCACTATGTACTCGGCGGTGGCAATGAGCTCCGCTATGGCCGGAAACACTAAGGGTATTGCCGGGGCTGCAAGATCACCTTCGGTTGATTCCAGAACGGGATCAACGTCTTCAGTGCCGAAAAGAAGTGGCGTTTCTCAAAATAGAGGTGGAGCTGCTGTTTCCTTTAATCGGGGAAAGAATGTTCAAGGTATGCGCCGTACTTTGGGTAACGCACAAGGTGCAAAGCAGATGAAAGAGATGCAGCAGATGCAGCAAGGAAGGATGTCCGGCGGCAGTCCTATGCAATCTGGAGGAATGCGAGGCGCTGGTCAACCTGGAGGGCGGCCTGGGCCAGGTATGGGTTCAGGTCAGGGTTCAGGTCAGCCAGGTATGGGCTTTGGGCAAGGTGGTAGCCAGGCTGGACAACCGGGTTCCGATTCAGGTCAGCCAGGTGCTGGTTTTGGTCGAGGTGGAGGTCAAACGGGTGGCCGAGGTGGTTCAGATCAGCCTGGTACTGGTTTTGGTCGAGGTGGAGGTCAAACGGGTGGCCGAGGTGGTTCAGATCAGCCTGGTACTGATTTTGGTCGAGGTGGTTCAGGTCAACCGGGGCCAGGTTTTGGTCGAGGTGGTGGCCAGGGTGGCGGTGTAAAACCTGGCTCTAGACCTAGTACAGGTGGTGGTTCGGGCCCTAAACCAAAGGTAGGTGGTTCAGGTCCTAAGCCAAAAGTGGGTGGTTTTGTCCCTAAACCAAAACCTAAAACAGGTGGTTCGGGTCCTAAACCAAAACCTAAAACAGGTGGTTCGGGTCCTAAACCAAAACCTAAAACAGGTGGTTCGGGTCCTAAACCAAAACCTAAAACAGGTGGTTCGGGTCCTAAACCAAAACCTAAAACAGGTGGTT
>Ga0316209_1000136_pt1 | contig 148491 bp, 141 predicted proteins | sample 6monopyrite_MG_FD_204945 | JGI IMG/M metagenome (GOLD analysis project Ga0316209, IMG submission 204945) | Microbial mat bacterial communities from mineral coupon in-situ incubated in ocean water Damariscotta River, Maine, United States -... | ecosystem: Environmental > Aquatic > Marine >... | reverse complement strand
AGTTGCTCGAAAACTCTTGATCTTGATGTATACACTTTGGAAAAACAACACGGAGTTTATTCCCAATTATAATACCGTTTAAGTTTGTATTTTAACACAGTACCTTTCTGTATCAAGACAGAAAGTATGAGCCCGCCCGGCTTGAGGGCAAATAAAATGAATAAAGTACGTGATCAGAGTTTCTCAGCAGACCCTAGTTATCAAAAAAACTACCCCGAACCATTCGAATCAATCGTCAATTCTACTTGCTACTGGCGTTAAAGAGCTTCTGCTTTTCGTCTTTGCTCAGGCTTTCGTACCCCGAATGTGAGATCTTGTCCAGGATTGCGTCGATTTCCTCCTGAGAGGCACTATCTGGACGATTGGATTTGGTAGACTTTGTTGCTTTTACCCTTGATTTCTGACGAGGAGTTGATCTGTGCGTCACCTTGATTTTCGGCGATGGCTTGAAGATGCTTTTGATGAAATTTAAAGAACCTATGACCCAAGAGCCAATGTCCGATCCTTTCTTGATTTGAGAAATATAGAGCCACCCGGCAAATGCTCCACCCAGATGCGCAAACTCTCCTCCGGCGTTTGCACCTCGTGTGCCGATGATAAATAAAAACACATAAACGAGCGCAATGTACTTGATCTTGACAGGGCCAATAAGCAAAAGGTACATGGTGTAATTGGGCATGAATACTGCCGAACCAACCACCACAGCAAAAACGCCTGCACTCGCTCCAACCATATTTCCGATCAAGGCAGCCTCGCTGAACGATGGTATCATATTGTAAGCAAGAACATAAAACAGCGCTCCAATCAAGCCACCCATAACAAAGAGGCTGATGACCTTATTGCTCCCTAAAAATTCCTGAATGATTTTGCCAAACCAATAGAAAGCCAGCATATTCCAAAACACATGCCCCAAGCCATCATGGACAAACATGTAGGTGAGGATTGTCCAGAATTTTCCCGGTAGCACAGCCAAATTAGAAGGCAATCCAAACCAAAGCCGGATGACATCTCCCATTCCGAAAAGAAACATCAAACCTGTGATCACAAAAACGATTGCGTTGATCAGAATGATCTGTGCAACGGCATTGTTTGGTTTGGTCCAAACGTGGGTGAAATCGTCTTTTATACTTTCAAACATTTTACTATCGGTGTTAATAGAGTCTCGTGGTATTCCTATCCCAAATCTTCAACAAAACGAATGCCACCAACATTCCGCCAAGGTGGGCCAGATGCGCAATATTGTCTCCTGGTGATCGGCTCATCTCTGCGTAAAGTTCATACAATCCATAAAAAAGGACAAGGTACTTCGCCTTCACGGGAAACAGCATGTACACGTATATCTGCGTATTGGGAAACATCATCGCAAAGGCTAGCAATATCCCAAACACAGCACCCGATGCACCAACCATGGGGATGTCTACTTTGAATTTATAGATGGCATTTACGTAATCCATACTTGCACTTCGCATTTCGGCACTTTCAGGATTGTTAGTGTACGCTTCTGAAAATGCATAGGCCTGATTAAACCAGTCATAGTTGTAATCACGGACATCATGATCGAGGATGAAACTATAAAAGTCATCCGCATTTGGATTGGCGATGTACTCCTCTGTGTCTTTCTTTAATGGGTACTTTTCCACGAAATCAGCAATACCAAAAAGCACTCCCGCACCGATCCCCACGATCAAATAGAACTGCAGAAAGCGCTTGCTTCCCCAGACATTTTCCAGCATGGGGCCGAAAAAAAAGACGGCTAGCATGTTGCCGAGAATATGCCCAAATCCTTGGGTGGAATGAAGCCACATGTACGTGAATGGCTGATAAATAGCAAAGTCCTCAGAGAACACGACCCTCATCGCAAAGATGTCGTTGAGAGGAAAGTTGAGGAAAGAGGCGATTATAAAAAGCCCGAAATTGATAATTAGGATAACCTTTACAGTGGGTGTGAGTCTGAACATTACTTTTGAAACCAGCTATTTATTTTGTCTAAACTAATTAAAACGTACGTAGGTTTCCCGCCAGGGGTATAATTTGGTTGTTCACATGCGAAAAGCCGATCAATCAGATGATCTGCTTCTTCTTTGCCAAGCTTTTTGCATTTCGCCGAAGCTATTCGTTTGGCCAGCGCACGATTCAAGTTTTCCTTTTTCGGTAATTCCAGATTCTTGGTGTTCACTTTGAACTGTTCGATCAATCCTTCGAATATTTCTTTTTCATTGCAAGGTGCCAAATCTGCCGGCACGCCCTGTATCACGACCATCTGCTCGCCCATGGGCTCAAACCGAAAACCCAACCTTTCGATCTCTTCTTTAAGTTCCATCACCAACGCATAGTCTGCGCCATTCAAGCCAATCTGTTGGGGAAACAGGCTGGATTGTGAAGCGCCCGAAGCGGTCTTGTCTATTTGTTCGAAAAATATACGTTCCAAGGCCGCCTCCTTGTCCAGCATCACCATGCCTGACTTCACTTGTCGAAGCAAATAGGCCTCATGCAATTGATAGCTTTTTTGTGGAGCGAAAGTGCTCTCGGCTGGAAGAAGCGAACTCTCGATCCGCATTTCAACGGGTTGATCCGTACCTTCCTTACTTGCCTGCTCAATCATTCGTCTCTCCTCCTCATCCACTCCCTCGTACAGTTTTTCCCAATTGGCGAGCTGCTTCTTTGTGTCAATAGTCTGGAAATTTCCATACGCCCGATCTTTGGTGGTATCGAATCGCTCGGGTTTTCTGTCTGTGAAATGTTCAAAATTTATATCAGTAGAAAAATCCAATGAAGGAGTGATATTGAATGAGGCAAGTGCCTGCCGGACGGCCGCTTGAATCACGCCATACAGCGTACGGTCATCAGTGAATTTCACCTCCGTCTTTGTGGGGTGCACATTCACATCTACTTGCATCGGATCCATCTCAATGTTCAAGACATAAAAAGGGAAATAGTCATCCTTTAGCAACCCCTCAAATGCCTTGCTCACGGCATGGTTGAGGTAGGGATTTTTGATGTATCGGTGATTGATGAAGAAATATTGTTCGCCGCGCGTTTTTCTGGCATACTCTGGTTTTCCTACATAGCCCGTGACTTTCATTTCGGCGATTTCTTCTTCACAAGCGATCAATTGCTGGTGGTATTTTTTTCCAAATAATTGAACTATTCGCTTGCTCAGCTTACCTGCATCTAGCTGGTAAATGTCCAGGTCGTTGTGCATGAGATGAAAAGCAATACCCGGATGCGCCAACGCCACCCGATGAAATTCATCTGAAATATGACGAAACTCCACAGGGTTTGATTTCAGGAAATTGCGTCGGGCAGGTACATTATAAAAAAGGTTCTTTACGCAGATAGAAGTGCCCCGACCCGTTTGGACAGGTTCTTGTTTTTTCACCTCCGATGCTTCGATGATAATTTGAGTGCCTAATTCGTCCTCTTCCCGTCTCGACTTCAATTCCACTTGTGCCACGGCCGCTATGGAGGCCAGTGCCTCGCCGCGGAATCCCTTGGTTTGAATTTTTAATAGATCATCGAACGTTCGAATCTTGGAAGTGGCATGCCTCTCGAAGCTCATTCGAGCATCGGTCACACTCATCCCTTTGCCATCATCAATTATCTGGATCATTCCCTTGCCAGCATCTTTGACCACCACTTTTATACGTGTAGCTCCGGCATCCACACTATTTTCCAACATCTCTTTCACCGCAGAGGCAGGTCGCTGAACGACCTCCCCAGCAGCTATTTGATTGGCAATGCTGTCTGGTAAAAGTTGGATGATGTCCTGCATCTATTTTTTTCTGAATCGAAAATAGAAATAAACAGGCACCAGAATAAGTCCGAAATAGAGCATGTCATTTCCAAAAAACAACCACCCCACTACGGCCAATCCAAGCACTAGGGCTATAATTAACTGCAAAAGGGAAGTCCCCATGCCTGCTGAAGTTTTCCGCCGCTCGAAAGAGATGCGAGAAAGCTCAGTATTTCCTTCCTCCCCCTTGACCAAACTTCGTCTTTGATCTACAAATTCCTTTATCGGATTGTAGTACCTGGGCTTAATTTCAAACTGCTGATTTGATGGGAGACGAAAAAGGGATGGAAATCTCATAATCTGCTTGGTTTAAGGACGTTTATATCTTCTACTCTAATTGCCCGAAAAGGGTTCAAATCCAAAATTATGCAACAGGAATTCTATTTGGTCTTTAACTCACTTTAAATCAGTTGCTTGGCTGCTCACCATAGCAGTGTTATGCCTCAGTGACCAAACTGCCTGATTTATTGTGCGCTAAAGCCTCATCACTACCCCTGACGCATAATTCGGGTTCAAAGTTAGTGAATTCAAAGAGTAAGGAAACTATTAATAGACCAGAAGAAACTCATTTGCAAGCAGGTACGTTCTAATCCGGAATTGTCGCATATTTGGCAATCTATGCAACCAATAGTTAGAATCAGACCTAACTTGAATAACATTGTAAAATGAAAATCGGAATCGTTTGTTACCCAACCTACGGAGGTAGTGGAGTTGTTGCCACTGAGTTAGGAAAAGCGTTGGCTCACAAAGGGCACAAAGTCCACTTTATCACCTACTCTCAGCCTCGGCGGTTGGAGCATTTCAATGAAAATCTCTACTACCATGAGGTGAATATGAAGACCTATCCGCTGTTCGATTATCCGCCCTATGAACTGGCACTAGCAAGTAGGATTGTAGATGTAGTGGAACATGAGGGATTGGATTTACTTCATGTGCATTACGCTATTCCCCATGCATCGGCGGCTTATATGGCCAAACAAATCTTGCGGGAGAAGGGCATTCGTCTACCTGTGGTCACCACCCTTCATGGTACTGATATTACCCTTGTGGGGAAGGATGCTTCCTATGCACCAGTGGTTACTTTTTCTATCAATATGTCGGATGGTGTCACCACGGTATCGGAAGATTTGAAGAAGGATACGTTGGATCATTTTGACATTACCAATCATATTGAAGTCATACCGAATTTTATTGATTTGGAGCGCTTTTCGAAACAAGCAAAGGAGCATTTTAGGAAAGCCATTTGTCCAAACAATGAAAGATTGGTGGTGCATACATCCAATTTCCGTAAGGTGAAAAGGGTAGAGGATGTCCTCGGAACTTTTTGCAAGGTTAGAAAAGTGGTGCCATCCAAACTATTGCTGATCGGCGATGGGCCAGAGCGTCCGCATATGGAAGAACTGGCTCGTCAGGTGTGTGAACCAGCGGATGTGCGATTTTTGGGTAAGCTGGAACAAGTGGAAGAGGTGCTTTCGGTAAGTGATTTGTTTTTGATGACCTCCGAAAAAGAAAGTTTTGGATTAGCCGCACTCGAGGCACTGGCCTGTGAAGTACCCGTGGTTTCTACCAATGCGGGTGGTTTACCCGAACTTATGGAGGATGGCGTTTCCGGCTTCCTTTGCGATGTTGGGGACGTAGAGGACATGGCTAAGAAGGCTATTCATATTTTGGATGAAAAGAACCTGGACACATTCAAGAAAGGCGCGCTGGCAAGAGCCAAAAAATTCGACCTGAAGAATATCCTTCCGATGTATGAAAATTACTACAATGAGGTAATGGAGAAGTCTTTGAAGGGGGTGAGTTGATCTCCTACGTGCTAAAAGCAGCTTAAACCACGTTTTGTATTCTGTCTATTTACGTTTTTTGCTATATTTGATTGCAAATCACGTAGTATGAAAAAAATTGAATTTATTTTATTAGCTGGTTTTCTTTTCGGATTGACTTTGATGTCATTTCTTATTGACATTGGATTCTCGATAGTGGGCTTCTCACTCAGTTTCTTGTCAGTATTCTATTTCATCTGCTCTGTTCCTTTTTTCTTAGGAGTTCCTTTCAAAAAGTATTTCACTAAATCAGCCTACACGGGAATTTCGATTCTCAGGATTGTCGGTACTGTTGGGGTCGCTTACGGGTTATCGATAGCTCCCATAGGGTTAATGTTCAAACTCCTTCTTTTGCCTGGTGCTAGTTTGATGCTGGGTATTGGCATAGGTGTTCAAGCAATTATGCTGATCATAGTTATGAGCAAGTTTATTGAGTCTGGTGATAAGGAATTTTATAAAAGATTATTGATTCGATTGATTCCCTTTCTAGCAATAGGCTTCTTTTTTCACAAAACTCCGACAAATAAACAAGTAGGATTTTTCTATCGAGATCAACCTGAATTCGTCGAACTTTATAATCGCTATTATGAAGATCCGACCAATGAAGAACTAGCCATGGAGGTTGAGGATGCTATCTATGAAATGGGGGAAGGAAATGACAGAGAGAGAGAAGAATAATCCTTACTCCTTCCCCTTCTTTTTCTGCTCTGCATGAGGAGTAGGCTCTATCGTCATTCTGAATAGCATATCTCGCATGGAAGTAATAATACTTGTAACAAGTGATACGAATATGGGTCGTCTGCCGGGCATGATTAAAAGCTGGATTACACATTAAAGTTAATCTGAAAAATTCTTTGCAGCAAATGACGAAGAATGTGGATAAATAACGCCAGTCCATTAAGCAAATTAGAAATCAATTTGCATAATATTACGTTCCATCTTTTAGCGTGATAAAGCGATTGTGCATATGGCAAAATCCAAGGAAAAAAAGATCTTCGTCCTCGATACTTCCGTCATTATTTTCTCTCATGATTCTATTCTGAATTTTCAGGAACATGATGTGGGCATCCCCATCACTGTACTAGAAGAATTGGATCAATTCAAGAAGGGGAACGACTCCAAAAATTTTGAAGCAAGGGAATTTACGCGCTTGTTGGATAAGCTCGCCAAAGACCAAATGCTCAAGGACTGGATTCCGCTGAATGGTAAGACCCGTGGAAAATTCAAAGTCCTGATGGACATGGAGAGCCGCGTGGATGCACGTCAGATTTTTGGTGATGATAAAAATGATCATCGGATTCTCAACGCTGCACTCGCTTTGCAAGAAACCGAAAAAAGCCGAAGCGTAATTCTTGTCACCAAGGACATCAACCTCCGGTTAAAAGCCAAATCGCTCGATCTGCAAGCGGCCGATTATGAAACAGGAAAAATCAAAAATGCAGATGAGCTGGACAAAGGCAAAATCGAAATGGATGGGGTCAGTTCGACAGATATTGATGCATTATTTAAGAATGGTGAATTGGATCGAAAACAAGTATTCAAAAAAATTAAGCCAGCCGCTAACAGTTTTTTTATTCTGAAAAGTGAGAAAAATTCCGTTCTTGCCTATCATGATGACGAAGAAGAAAAGTTGCTTCAAGTTGAGAAACGGCCTGTTTATGGCATCAAACCAAGAAATGCAGAGCAGACGTTTGCGATTCACGCCATGCTCAACCCTGACATCAAATTGGTGAGTATCAATGGCGTGGCAGGGACGGGAAAGACCCTGCTGGCATTGGCAGCTGCCTTGGAGCAACGCCGTGACTACAAGCAGATTTATCTCGCAAGACCCATCGTTCCACTTAGCAACAACGACATTGGCTACCTACCTGGTGACATCAAGTCCAAGCTCAATCCCTACATGGAGCCGCTGTGGGATAATCTAAAATTTATCCAGAATCAGTTCAAAGAATCTGACAAGGAATTCTCTCGAATTACGGATATGGTGAATCAGGAAAAAATGATGATTACGCCCCTGGCCTATATCCGAGGCAGGAGTTTGTCAAACATCTTTTTCATTGTGGATGAGGCACAGAATCTTACGCCACATGAGATTAAGACCATCATTTCACGAGCTGGCGAAAACACCAAGATTGTATTCACCGGAGATATTTACCAGATCGATACGCCATACTTAGATTCTCAAAGTAATGGCCTTTCGTACCTGATTGACAGAGTGAAAGATCATCCGATGTTTGCGCATATTACATTGGAGAAAGGTGAGCGGTCGGAGTTGGCAAATTTGGCGAATGAGCTTTTGTAACCAGATTCCTAACAGGGTTTGAAACCCTGTTGTGTTCGTGTAAATTGCAGCATGCCCTACATCAAAACCATCCAACCCGACCAAGCGACAGACGAGCTCAAAGAGATCTATGACGGTCTTATAAAATCGCGTGGCAAGATCGCCGAGGTACACAAAATCCAAAGTCTGAATCCCAAATCCATCATCAATCACATGGATTTATATATGACCATCATGTTTGGAAAGTCACCGCTCAAGCGGGTACATCGTGAGATGATGGCGGTGATTGTGTCGGTGGCGAACAAATGCGAGTACTGCCAGATTCATCATCTTGAAGCCGTGAAAAATTTCTGGAAGGATGAAGAGAAAACCAATCAGCTCAAGGCTGATTACAGCAAAGCTGATCTAAGCGAACACGAACAAGCACTTTGTGATTTTGCGAAGGTACTAACCCTCACCCCGGAGCGAAGTAAAGATGCAGGCCTAATCCAGCCGCTCAAGGATTTGGATTTTGAAGATCGAGCCATTTTGGATGCCACTTTAGTGATTGCTTATTTCAATTTCGTGAACCGGATTGTACTGGCGCTTGGTGTGGATGTAGAAGAAAATCCGGGAGGGTACAATTACAAATAGCTTCTCAATGAAAATATGGACTTAAACTTCAACCAATCCATTATTCTTGAAAATGAGCGAGCTAGACTCTCACCTCTGGTTTTGGAGAATGTTGATGATCTGGAAGATGTCGCAGCTACTGACAAAGACTTGCTCCAGTACTCGCCGATTCGGGTCTATACCCGAGAACACTTGTCCAATTACGTCGAAAACAGATTGGAGGATAGAAAAAATGAAACGTGGTACTCGTTTACGATTTACGATAAGAGGGAAAACAAATTCGCTGGCAGCACCAGCTTCCTCAATATTTCGAACCACGACAAGCGACTGGAAATTGGGGCAACCTGGTACGGCAAGGCTTTTCAACGAACAGGACTCAATCGGAATTGCAAGTTCCTTTTGCTCAGTTATGTTTTTGAAATATTGGAATTCGAACGAGTAGAGTTTCGCACCGACAGCAGAAATATCCAATCGCAAACTGCGATTAAAAAAATTGGAGGGAGGCTCGAAGGAACACTCAGAAGTCATACGCTGATGCTAGATGGCTACCGCAGACACACCGTTTGCTATTCAATCTTGAAGGAGGAGTGGGCAGAGGTTAAAGGAGCGATTTTTAGAGGATTTGAATGATTACACTTGATCAAATTCTTGCCGATTTAGACGAAATGTCTAATCCTGAATATGTCTCTACAATGGAACATTTTGGTATCAAAGGAGGCCGGGCACTGGGGATAAAGAATACCGTTTTGAAACCTTATTCAAAAGAGATTGGAAGAAATCAAGAGTTGGCCTGTAAGCTTTGGGATGAACCAACTCATGAAGCCAAGCTTCTCGCCCTTTGGATTTCAGAACCCAAAAAATTTACTGAAGAAATCGCAGAGAAATGGGTCTCTGAATCTTATTCATGGGACTTGATTGATTCCATGGGAATGAAGATTGTTCCGAAGACGGACTATGCTTACACGAAAGTGAAGGAGTGGAGCAAGCGAGAGTCAGAGCTCGAAAAACGAATGGCTTTCGCCACAATGGTTGGAATCGTCCTGCATCACAAAAAAGAGCCTGATGAGACCATGATAAAGTTTCTGCCGATCATCGAACGTGAAGCTTGGGATGAACGAAATTTTGTGAAGAAGGCCGTGAATTGGGCGCTACGAACAATCGGTAAACGAAGCATGTATTTGAATAAGCTGGCCATCGAATCTGCTAAAATAATTCAAAAACAAGACACCAAATCGGCCAGATGGATAGCGTCAGATGCGATTCGCGAGTTGGAGGGGGAAAAGGTACAGGGGAGACTAAGAGCTAAGTTATAGATCCAGCTCCCACCGGATAACCGCCCCTGCGTAAGTCAAACCGCCTCCAAAACCAATCAGGAGAAGCTTTTGTCCTTTCTTAATGCGTCCATCAGTGATGGCTTTCTCCATCGCTAGTGGGATGGATGCCGACGAGGTATTGCCATTTGTAGAGATGCTTTCAGGGATTCGTTCCATCGGATAGTTCAGCTCCTTACCCACGGCCTCTAGAATTCTAAGATTGGCACTGTGGGGTACGATAAAATCTATCTCGTCAAGCGCCATATTGGCTTTCGCAGCGAGCTCGTTAATTTTCCCTGGTATGTTTTTTACGACCCACTTGAAAACTGCCCGGCCATTTTGAAGTATTTTCCCATTTGCAGTAATCGAGCAGCCATTTATCATGTCTTTTTCGTGGCTCAAATAAAGTTCCTGTCCGCATTCCCCGCTAGTCCCGGAATTGAAAGCCATGAAGTCATCTTCGCCCGGCTCCAATAGCATCGCACCAGCACCATCTCCGAATAGCAAACAGGTTGCTCTATCTGTATAATCCGTGGCACGAGTGAGTGCCTCGGCTCCAATGACCAGCACCTTTTTGTACGCACCCGAAGCGATCAATCCATTGCCCATCTGCAGGCCATAGACCATCCCCGCACATGCACCATACAGGTCGTTACAACCGGCATTTCTGATTCCCAGTTTGTACTGAACCTGAGAAGCCACATTGGGCATTGGCTGATCAGGTGTAATTGTTGATACTATGATAAAATCAACATCGTCGATAGTTTTGCCACTTCTCTCCTGGAGGTTCTGCACGGCTTTTACCGCCAAATCACTCGTGAATTCATCTTCTGCTACCGCTCTTCGGGTATGTATGCCAGTCCTACTTACAATCCACTCATGGTTTGTGTCGATGATACTTTCAAAATACTTGTTGTCAAGTACTTTCTCTGGAGCGTAAGTGCCAAATGCAGTAATTTTAGACATATCGAAATATTATTCGCTGATCGGGAGATTATCTGTATGAAAACATTTGGGGAGTGAGTTGGATATGCAAGTATCTGGCAGCTTCGTAAGAAATCCAAGGAAATGATCATTTGAACTCACTTAGAGGAAATTAATTTCTCAATCTCTCTCCACTCATCTCGAAATCTCGCGGCATCCATAAAATCCATATCCTTCGCTGCTTTTTCCATTTTTCGTTTGGCTTCTTTGGCCAATTTCTTGAGTTGATCTTGAGTCATGTATTCCACCACAGGATCTGCCGCAATGGTGGGCTCAGATTCCATATAGTAATTCTTGGCTCCCTTTTTCTTGTCTGCCATTCCGGTCTGACCCAAAATTTCCTCTTCGGTCTTTCGTACAGTTTGTGGTGTGATACCATGTTCTTCATTATACGCCTGCTGAATGGCTCGCCTTCGATTCGTTTCATCAATGGCTCGCTGCATAGAGCCTGTCATTTTATCCGCGTACATGATCACCTTCCCTCGATCGTTTCTAGCCGCTCGTCCAATGGTTTGAATCATGGATCGTTCGTTTCGAAGAAAGCCTTCCTTATCAGCATCGATGATGGCGACTAGTGAGACCTCAGGCAAATCCAAGCCCTCACGCAATAGATTCACCCCGACCAACACATCAAAATCACCCAACCTGAGCTGTCGTAAAATCTCCACCCTGTCCAGTGTGTCCACTTCTGAGTGAATGTACCGAGTGTCCACTCCGGCATTCGTGAGGAACTTGGTCAATTCCTCCGCCATTCGTTTGGTCAAGGTGGTCACTAAAATTCGGTCGTCCATTTCAGTTCTCAACTGAATTTCCTCCATGAGATCATCAATCTGGTTCAAGCTAGGCCGCACCTCAATCTCCGGGTCCAGAAGACCTGTTGGTCGAATGACCTGCTCCACAATCACGCCCTCAGATTTTCGCAATTCATAGTCGCTGGGCGTGGCACTGACGTACACAATCTGATCTACCATAGATTCGAATTCATTGAAAGTAAGCGGACGATTGTCCATGGCTGCCGGCAGCCTGAAACCATAATCGACCAGATTTACTTTTCTACTCCTATCTCCACCCCACATGGCTCGTACTTGTGGAAGTGTCACGTGGCTCTCGTCCACCACCATCAGAAAATCATCTGGAAAATAATCCAACAAACAGAACGGTCGAGTGCCAGGGTTTCGGCGATCAAAATACCGAGAATAATTTTCAATCCCTGAGCAGTAGCCCAGTTCGCGCATCATTTCCATATCAAACTCTGTCCGCTCTTTCAGGCGCTTTGCTTCAAGGAATCTTCGCTCATTCTCAAAAAATTGAACCTGCTCAACTAAATCATCTTGTATTTCATGGATGACTTTATGTACCATGTCTTTTCCCGTAACAAACAGATTCGCAGGAAAAACAGTAATCATCTTTTCGTCAGAAATCTTCTTTCCTGAGTGAGGTTCTATTCTTTGGATCGCCTCGATCTCATCTCCCCAAAATATGAACCGATAGGCAAAATCAGCATACGCCACGAACACATCCACTGTGTCCCCTTTCACGCGAAAAGTTCCTCGTTTAAATTCGGCATCTGATCGGCTGTAAAGAATCTCGACCATTTTGAACAGAAATTGATTTCGTGTGATCAACTCGCCTTCCTGGATATGCACCACATTTTTACCAAATTCTTCTGGATTTCCGATACCATATATGCAGGAGACACTGGCCACCACAATGATGTCTCTTCGCCCTGTGAGCAACGAAGAAGTGGCGCTTAATCGCAGTTTTTCTATTTCCTCATTGATTGAAAGATCCTTCTCTATGTACAACCCGGAAGTGGGCATGAAGGCCTCTGGTTGATAATAATCATAATAAGAAATAAAATATTCAACGGCATTTTCCGGAAAAAAGGTCTTGAATTCCCCGTAGAGCTGAGCTGCCAAGGTTTTGTTATGACTCAAGATCAACGTAGGTCGATTTGTCTCCGCAATCACATTCGCCATCGTGAAGGTCTTGCCCGAGCCAGTCACCCCGAGCAGGGTCTGTGCTTGTTCGCCATTATCCAATCCTTCAACTAGTTGCGAAATCGCTTGTGGTTGATCCCCAGTGGGCTCGAAAGTAGATGTGAGTTTGAAATCCACTATTTCTTAAATTCCAAAAGACAAAAATCAAAAGACAAACAAGTCCCTATGGATAAAAAAACTAATCTACTAAATGCTGGATTTTTAGATATTGAAATATTGGCGCTTATTTGTTTTTTGAAATTTGTCATTTGTGTTTTTCATTGATTGTACCAGATGTCCCATGACTTATCGGCTTGCAGATGCAGCATCTCTATACCGTTTTTCACTGAAGCACCTTGCTCCAAACCAGATTTCATAAACAGCGTTTCTTCCGGATTATAAACAAGATCATACAAAAAATGATTCGATGTTAGCTGACCATACGGAATATCTGGACGTTCATCTACTTCAGGATATGTTCCAAGAGGAGTTGTATTAATGATCAATAGATTGGCCGCCACCAGTTCCGGTTCTTTTTTCAAGTCCAAATACGTACAATCTCCCGAAGTTTTCTTCCTTGATACCACTTCGTAATCTATATCCAATTCATCCAAACCAACTTGCACGGCCTTGGACGCTCCTCCAGAGCCTAGCACCAAAGCCGTCAAATCCCTATGAGGCAGCCATTTGTAAAGCGTTTCCTTAAAGGACATATAGTCAGTATTGTACCCCTTCAATTTACCTTGCTCCTTCTTCACCACATTCACTGCACCCACCTTCTGTGCGCTGGAGTCCAGATAGTCCAAAAATCCCATCACATGCTCCTTGTGGGGAATCGTGACGTTGACCCCATGCAAGTCATTGTTTTGCCACATGGCTGGAAATTCCTTGAGATATTCCATCTCAAAAAGGTCGTACTTGTGATTGGTGAGGCCAAGCTGTTCAAATTTCTCTGTGAAGAATTTTTTTGAAAACGAATGGCCAAGAGGATAACCGATGAGTCCGAATTTTTCCATTTTGTGAAACTAACAAAATTGATCAGCAAACCAATTCAACCGCCCCCTCAAAGTCCCATTAACATCTTTTAACCCGATTTAACGATCATTTTCAGCCAAAGGCACAAGCAAAGCCGTACTTTGCGTCATTATCTAAAAGGACTTAACAATGAAAAATTTACTACTCTCCATTTTTACCTTATTAATTCTGATTTCGACGAAGGCCCAGCAGTCGGGAGTTGTTGTCTATGAGCAAACGATGAAAATGGATTTGGATCTACCTCCAGAATTCAAAGACATGGTGCCCAAGGAGCGAAAATTCAAGATGCAATTGCTATTCAATGAAAGTGAGTCCATCTATAAGGATATGCCAGAAGAGGAGGCAGATGTAGCTGAGGAAATTGAATCAAGTCAAGGGAACATGAGATTCAAATTTAAAATGGATCGGCCAAAGAATGAAACCTACAAAAACCTCAAGGATGGAGTGACGGTTGAAAAACAAAGTCTTATGGGTAGAGATTTCAGAATCATCGGGGCGCCAGAAAAGATCCAATGGAAGATGGGAGGCGAAAAAAAGCAGATTGCTGGCTACCTGTGTATCATGGCTACTTACATGCGAGATACCATTCCTGTGATCGCCTGGTTCACTCCTCAAATTCCTGTGCAAAACGGGCCAGGAACAATGGGTCAGCTCCCAGGCCTAATTCTCGAACTGGATGTCAATGAAGGAAAACAGGTGACAAAAGCGGTTAGCGTGGATTTGCGTGCTTTGAAAGAAGGCGAAGTGATCACAGCACCAACCAAGGGCAAGGAGATCAAAAGAGAGAAGTTCAATAAACTTCGGGAGGAAAAAATGAAGGAAATGAAGGAAATGGGTGGTGGAAAAAGGATGATGATTCGTCATGGATAGGTTAGTAGATCAGTTAAATAGTTGATTAGTTAACTAGTGAATTGGTCATGACAATGAATATTCATTTGTGGAAAACGAGCATGAAAATTTTTACAACAAGCCAGATGATCTCTGAAGATTAGATTAATAACCAATCAGGTTTAACACTCTTTCTACCTTCAAAATGAAGAAACTTCTAGTCATTTTTTTTCTGATAAACGCAGTATTCGCAAGTAGTCAGAACATCACCGGTACGGTCAAAGATGCTGATCAGGGAGCGTTACTTTCTGCCACAGCTATGCTCATGAATGCAAGGGACTCGGTCTTGAGTTCGTTTGCCATTACAGATGCGGAGGGAAAATTTGTGATCAAAAAAGCCTTCAATGGAGACTATATACTACAGATCAATTTCGTTGGATACGAGACATTTTCCAAAGAAGTGACGATCAAGGGGGAGGACGTACACCTTGGGAACATCATTTTGGAGCCCAGTCTAATGGATGATTTGGTGATCGAAGGTGATCGTGTACCTATCGAAATGAAAAAAGATACGATCGAATACAATGCAGCCGCATTCAAGACCCAGCCCAATGCGGTCGTTGAGGATTTGCTCAAAAAGCTGCCTGGGGTGGAGGTAGATAGAGATGGTAGCGTCAAGGCGCAGGGAGAAGATGTAACCAAGGTACTCGTAGATGGGAAAGAATTTTTCGGAGATGATTTGCAGATGGCAACTAAAAATCTGGAAGCAGATGCCGTGGATAAGGTGCAGATTTTTGATAAAAAATCGGAGTTCTCTGAGTTCTCAGGAATCGATGATGGCAATGAGTACAAAACCATAAATCTATCATTAAAAGAGGATAGAAAAACCGGGACGTTTGGACGTGTAGGTGGGGGATTGGGCACAGACGAACGGTATCGATTGGAGGCCAACATCAACAAATTCCGTAAGGACAATCAATTCTCAATTGTGGCGAAAAACAACAACATCAATGAGCAAGGGTTTTCTGTCTCCGACTACATTGGTTTCATGGGAGGCATGTCCAACCTGGGTGGGGGACGAGGATCCTTCTCGATAGGAGGTGGAGGGTTGTCCATTGGAAATGACCTGAGCAGCGGGTTTGTAACCACCACAACGACAGGCCTCAATTTCAATCGAGACTTCTCCGAAAAAAGTGAGCTTCAGACCAATTACATTTTTACTCGAATCCGAAACGTTCAGAATGTGAACACACAAAGCACCAATTTCCTCGAGGAGTCTTCCTTCGACACGGATAGCGAGTCTAAGTCGGAATCTTTGACCAATATGCACAGCATGTCAGTCAACTATAAGTACAAATTGAATAAAGCTACCGACGTTCAAATGCGTAACAGTTTGTCTTTTAATTCTGGCGAAATCGAAGGAAATAGTGAATCATTTGTAACAGGGTCAAATAGAAATACGACAGCTACAGAGTCAAGTTTGTCAAATTCCAATGCGTTGAATTTGAATTCACGACTTATTCTGAGGAGACGATTTAACAAACCTGGCCGAACATTGGTTGCGGAAGGTAGAATAACACAAAATATAAATGATGGACAAAGTGAGCTGATTACTGAAACCAGAGATGGGAGTGATGCAGTAATTCAGCAAGTGAATCAAGAGACCGTTTCGGATAACCGATCGACGACCTTGGGAACTGAAATTTCATTTACTGAACCCATTGGGAAAAGCAAGTATATGGAAGTTCGCTATGTCCGTGAGAACACGATGGATACAGATGATCGAGAAGTATTTGACATTGACGGGAATGCCCGTGCGGTGAACGATAACCTTACGCAGCTGTATGATCGGAAATTGACGACTGATCGAGTCGGAGGAGGGTTCAACTATATCAGAGACAAATTCCGTTTTACACTTGGTACCAACTATCAAAGCAGCCAACTGGAGGGACGAGTAGATGGCGACAATTCCTCCATTGACAATACATTTCAAGAAGTGCTGCCCTATCTGCGGACGGAGTACGAATTCACCAATTCGATTCGAATGAGTTTAAATTATAATACGACGTTGCAAGTCCCATCTGTGCGTCAATTACAACCGATTCTTGATAATTCTAATCCTCTAAATTTGTATCAAGGCAATCCAAATTTGGATGCTCAATACATGCATAGTGCGCGCGTCCACTTTAGTTTGTTTGATCAGTTTACTTCGAAGAGTTTTTTCACAACATTTAGTGCCAATGTTGTTCAAGAAAACATTGTAACGACTCGAACCTTTGACGAAATCACCAACGTCACTTTTTCAACCCCTGAAAATATAGGGCAATCCGTAACACTCACCAACTATGCGTCATTTGGGGGGAGAATTCGCTTTGCCAAAATGAAGTACTACATCAATAATCGTGTATCTAAAATCACTAGCAACATAGTGGTTAATGACATTACAAGTGAATCCCAGACCGTAAACAACACCTTTGGGGTGAATATTGAAAACGCTAAAAAGGAGAAAGTAGACTGGATCATTGGGACGAAGTACACGATCGGAAGGACCGTTGCTGAAGAGAACGTTTCGGCCAATCAGGAGTATGCCAATACCGCCTATTTCACAGATGTGACCGTTTATATGAAAAAGAAGTGGTCGATTACTTCTAATTTTGATATAACCACGTACTCGGATGAAAATATCGGAGGGGGTAACTCAGTCCCGCTTTGGCAAGCTTCGGTACAAAAGGACTTCCTGAAGAATGACAGGGGACAATTAAAATTTTCGGTCTTTGATCTACTCGATGAGAATGTAGGAATCAACCGATCCACCAATGTGAATTATGTTCAAGAGCAGGTGAACCAGTCGCTAGGGCGATATTACATGATTGCCTTCACCTATAAACTATCCGACCATCAGGCGGGTGGGTTTATGAAAATGGGTCATCGATAGCGTCGTATTTCCCGAAAAGAAATACCGTGACCTGAAGATTTCAAATAAAGAGGAATAATCTGCGAATCAATCTGAAACTTCTTCTGAAAAACGATCCATCATCCAGACGACAAGAAAGCCTGTCAGGATCAATCCAACAGCGACTAGAAAATGAGCATCCATTTCTGGGAAAAGCCACTCATATCCTGTCGCCTTATCTTTGCCAAGCACAGTTGTGTAGCTCGTCGTTTTCCATGGCCAGATGATGAGCAATGATCCAGCAACAAAACCAGTCAGCATGGCGATCGTAGCTGATTTAAAATGATCAAAAAGCCATCCGAGTAACCGAGAAAAAAGAATGAGTCCGGCGATTACGCCGATCATTAGTGGTACGAGGATACCAAAATCGAGGGAACTTACAGCCGAAAGCACAAGAAGGTAATTGCCCATAAGGAGCAAAATGTAAGAACCCGAAAGGCCAGGAAGAATCATGCTACAAACGGCGACCACTCCACAAAGAAAAATATAGAATAAGGAGTCGTTTGCTACGGCTGGGGCCAGAAAGGCCATCGCCACTGCGATACCACCACCAACAATAAAACTAGTAATTACAGAGAAGCTGATTTTGTCGATTTGCTTCCCAACCCCAAAAATGGAAGCCAATATTAATCCGAAGAAAAAAGCGAGTGTAAGGGTTTCGTGTTCCTGAAAAGCCCAAGTTAGCGCTTTGGCCAAGCTAAGAATGCTGATCCCAACACCAAGAAACAGGAAGAACAAAAATTTCAAGTCAATGTGAGCCGCAAATTCCTGCCACCTGCCACCGAAAAAAAACCTGATCGCTTTGAAATCCAATTTCTTCAAAGCAGATATCAGGCGCTCATAGATCCCCGTGATAAAAGCAATCGTGCCACCCGATACGCCTGGGATCACATTGGCTGCTCCCATAGCCATTCCCTTGAGTACGAGAATCAGGTAGTGCATTTCCGCTTTTACAAAAAGTGATCGAAGGTGTCGCCTCTCAATCCTAATCGAATGGTTTCTAAAGGGATGATTTCATTTGGAGCAATGTTGCCAAGATTCACATTTGTGCCGCACAGTTTGATAAACCATACTTGCTGTGCTTTTTGAGGAGCTTCCCAAATGATCTTGTCGGCAGGAATTTGAGTCAATATTTCTTCGACCAATCCTTGGCGCACTTCTCCAGAATCTCTAAATAAACCAACGTTCCCACCTTCACGAGCTTCGCCAATAACTTTCCAGGCACCCGCTTCCAATTCGGTTTTCATTTGCTCAATCCATTTGTATGGAGGAATGATCTTAGAAGCATCCTTGGAACCAACCTCTGACAAAACAGTGACCAGTTTGGAGAATTCATTAACCAATTTGCATTTATGATCATGATCCATACTGACCGAACCATCCGAAACTTCACAATGCTGGAGGTTATATTTTTCAAGCACACGCTTGTAGTCATCTAACTGCTCTCGAATATAAAAGGCTTCAAATAGGGTGCCACCGAAGTAGACAGGAATGCCTGCGTCCTGATACAGTTTTATTTTATCTGAAAGCGTGGGAGTGACATAAGATGTAGCCCAACCAAGTTTTATGATATCAATTAATCCTCCGCTGGTTTCAATCAAATCCTCAACTTGACGTAGGCTGAGGCCTTTGTCCATGATCATGGTGAACCCGCTATCGCGAGGTTTGGGTGTTCTCTCCGGGAGATTCTTAAGCGTGTAGTTCATTTCTTAGGTTTGATAAATCGCTGCAAAAGTAACAGGCTTCAACCAATTTTACCTGTTTGATTCACCATACCTTTCGATGATACGGTAGAGGGCCTTTTGGGTGTGTAAATCAGGAAAAAATTCGAACAACACTTTGTGTCCTTCATAGTCGAGCATAAGTGCGGTTTCCAATTTTGAAATGGCGTGTTTGTAGGAGCCAGCGGCCATGAAATAAACCACAGACCGATAAAATAATTCCGAATGATCGGGGATTTCATCCAGACCTGCTTCGATGACGGAAATGGCCTGCTCGTATTCTCCCTGATCGTAATAAACCATTGACCAATCAAGCCAAATTCTGGAATCTTCCGGATTCATCTCGCTGGCTTCAATGTAGGCATCCATTGCTGCCACCACGTTTCCAATCTTATACTCGGCATCTGCCACGGTTTTCCAATAAAATCCATTCTCCAAGTCCAGCTTCAATGCTTTATTCAAAAAATGAATGGATTCATACCATTTTTCTTGCAACGCCAAGCACGCCCCAATTCCGAACCACGCTTCATGGTACATCTGATCCAGCTTAGTCGCTTTTTGATAGTATTTTATTCCCAATTCGAGCTGATTCATTTTCTCATACGCCGAACCAATATGACAATATATTTCAGAAGAAGCCCCTTCAATTTCAAAGGTTCTTTGATAGTTCGCTAGTGCCTTATCAAACTGTTCTAAGTTCATTTGGGCATTGGCCAAGTTAAAATACGCACTGCTGAATTCGTCTTCAATGGCTACTGCAAATTCGTAGGCATTGACGGCTTCTTTGTATTTCTTGAGTTTGTTGTACACGATTCCGATATTGTACCAGGCGTACTCAGAAAACGGGTCTTGGTCAATAAATTTCTCATAATATCCAAGGCTGCTTTCTAGCTCCCCCGATAAATCCAGGCAGTAGGCCAACTCATACAGCGCACTTTCATTGAGCATGTTGAATTCTATGGCCTTTTTATAATTTGCGGCGGCCAAATCGTATTGGCTCATCCCTTGATAGGCAAGTCCGATGCTATAGTAGATTTCATCCTTGTATTCCCAATTATCCAGCATCATTTCGAAGCACTCAATTGCTTCATGATAGGCGCCCTTCATAGAGGAGATTGATCCTTTCTGTAGCAATAATTCAGGGTCATTGGGTTGCAGTAGCAGGACTCTGTCCAATACTTCAATGGCTTCATCCATTTGCTCGGCCCTCACCAGGACATCCGCCGTTTCCATACTCAGATCAGTAGAAAAAGGATATTGTTCCAGCGCCTTCATGCCCGCCTTTAACGCCTTTTTCAACTTTCCGTGTCGTTGATAAAACCCCATGATTTGGAGGAAAGCCTCTTCATCAAAATAATCACTGCCACCAGTTTTGATAAAGGCTTCAAATCTATTTATCAACTCTTTTTCTTCCTTCCTCTTATATTCTTCCTTCATATACCTAAGTTAAACAGGTCTCTACACGGCCAATTAAAAACATTTTTTTGTGCTTTCAGCTAGTTGGCAGTTAAAGTTTTCCACAATCAGCCTAGAGTGAGTGATTTAAAAATTGTTCAGAATCACTATCTCCCAGCTTTCTACTCGTCAGGCCTTTCGTGAGATAGGCCATCTGATCATACTTATGCATATCCGAACCAATAAAATCTATTAAAGATTCCTTGAGCAGAGCCTTGGCTACTTTTTCTTGCACTTTTCCGTAATATCCTACAAATGAACTAGCCGTCACTTGCATCCGCACACCTTTTTCTCTGAGCTTTTTTATTTCCTTCGTACTTCCATGAAAGTACTCGTACCGCTCCGGGTGTGCGAGCACGGGGTGCAACCCTAGAGATTGTATTTCAAAAATCACTTCATCAAAAATCAACGGCGCAATGGTAAAAGGTGTTTCTATTAAAAGGTATCCTTGCCAGCTGAGCAGATCACCTTTTTCTTTTAAGGTCTTCAAAAAAGCAGCATCTACCATATATTCCGCACCCAACTCGATCTCCATCGGAATATTTTGTTTTACTAATTCTGTTCTCACCGCCTTTAATCTTTTTCTAAGTTCATCTGGAGTGTTAGGGTAGTACTGTTCCGAAATGTGTGGCGTTGTAATAAGTTTGGAATATCCTAATTCTTGAAATATTCGGATTATTTCGATGGATTGCTCTAGTGTCTTAACCCCGTCATCAACACCAGGAATGAGATGCGAATGGATATCCGTCCTCAATTTCAGAGGTTCTTTTAATCCAAAAAACATATCAGAAATTTGATTTTAATGAGACCGCAAAGTTATCACTTTTTTGAGCCTTCGTCGTAGTATCCATAGCCATATCCGTACCCATAGCCATAAGCACTGGAGGATTTCAGGGAATTGAATACGATCGTCAAATTGTTGAATTGTCCCGTTTTTTTGAGGTTTTCTAAGGTCTTAATGTAGTCTCTCCTAGAATACCCAGATCGCACTACGTACAGTTGCAAATCGGCTTTCTTCATTACCAGAATTCCATCGGTCACCAGCCCGACCGGAGGTGTATCGAGAATCACAACATCGAAATCTTTTTGCAGGTCTTTCAGCAGACGATCGAACAGTTCGCCAATGAGTAATTCGGAAGGATTGGGAGGGACCGGCCCTGCAGGCAAATAGCTGAAATTTTCAATGGAAGTTGATTGTAAGGAATCACTTAGTGTGGATCTCCCAGACAGGATTGTGCTTACACCCTTGGCACTTTCTTGATTGCCAAAAGCTAAATGAATTTTTGGTTTCCGCATGTCAATATCCACCACACAAACTCGCTGGCCGGAAAGGGCAATGATTCCTCCCAGATTTACACCGAGAAAAGTCTTGCCTTCACCAGAAATCGTAGAGGTGACTGAAATCACATGTTTGGAATTTGTACCATTCATAAACTCCATGTTGGTACGAATGGTGCGCAAGGATTCACTCAACGAAGATTTTGAATCCTTCCCAATCACGAGTTTTGTTGTAGATAGCTTCTCCTGCTTGTAAAAAGGTACCGACCCGAGTATAGGTACATTAGTCAGTCTCTCCAGCTCTACGAGCCCGGTTATCTTGTTGTTAATCACATATCGAACAAGCAGAAATAGGAGGCCTATCATTAATCCTGAGATGGCTCCAAGCCCATAAATTAATGTTTTCTGAGGTTTAATTGACACGGAGGGATAAGACGCTGGCGAGAGTATCGTAATGTCTGTGACTGTACCAGCAATTGTGATTTCTATATCCATTTTGGCTTGTCTCAGTGTCAGCATAAACTGCTGCTGCTGATTATAAAAACGGCGATTTTTGATGTATTCTGTTTCTAGTGCTGGAAGTTGATTTAATGAACTCTGAAGATCCTTTTCTCTAGAGTTCACAAAATTCAGTTGAGCTTGAATTTGATCAATGTACGCATCGATTATATTGGTTAATCTGGTTTTTAGTTGAGCTGCCTTATCATTGAACTGCTGGACAATCAATGAGTTTTCATTGTAAGATGATCTCTTGCTCTCCAAGTCTTGCAGGCTGGATTGATATTCTCTTAAGAGATTGGAGACCACTTGGGGGAGACTCTCTATGAACAGATCATTAATAATAAGTGGTTCGTTTCGTTCTATTTGGATTTTGAGTAATTTAAGATCTATTGTTCTTATTTGGGGTAATAATTGAGGTCGTATTAGCGAAGTATCCAGTTCCTCCAGTCCAACAATTGTTCGACCTAGGTCGTCCCTCAGATCGATGGTTCTATTTTTAATAATAAAATTCTCAAAATATTTTTCATACCAAGAGAGCACAGAATCTGTTGCCTCAATTCGCTCATCCAAGAAAGAAATCTTCTGTTCGAAGGCTTGATTTTTCGCTTCTCGAGTATAAATCTCATAAATAGAATCGATCGTTTGGATGAGCATTTGAGCTTTCAATTGATTCTTAGCTTGAATGGAAATGCGTAAGGTTTTTGCATTGAAACTCTCGGGAACAACTCTGACCCTTTTGACTAAATAGTCTACTTGAGATTTTTTCGAGTTAATCACGAAATAGTACCGCCCAAATGCGCTCTCATTAAAAAACCGGGTTTTCGTAATTATCAGATTAAATTCCGGGCGATCAATCTCTTCATCGTATTTGTACTCTTCAGTGTGGTCACCATAAGATAGCGTGAAGCGGGTATCGTCCAGGATGTCAATGTCAATTGGGCCCACGCTCCTTTTCAATCCATAAGAAACCTCGAACGGGCTGTTCTGAAATCGCTCACCATCTAGAATTCGACCGTATTTATAGTAAGAGACATCCATATTTATGGCCTCCACCACTTTGCCGAAAAACAACCTTGACTTGAGTAACTCAATTTCTCCTGAAATTACTGATCCGCCCTGTCCAACGGGAGAGGAAATGTTTAGCATGGATGCTTCGCTTCCAAAGTCAAGTTTGATGACTGAGGAAGACTCGTAGGTTGGAGGCGTGTAGCGAAGGTATATGTATGCTGACGTGCAAGTGATTGCCAAAAAAGCCACTAAGAAGATCCAGCTTTTGAGAAAAATCTGTTTGAATTTTTCAATGTCAAAAGAGGAAAGGACTTCCTGATCTGGACTGGACTGAAATTGATCCTCTGCGTTCACTACTTCGTTGAATTCTGAATAACAAAAATTAAAGTAAGCGAACTCGAGATAAGGCTCAAAACCGGAGCAACATCTTGTAAGGTCTGTTTGAATGGCCTTCTCCAAGGCTCGATATAAATGATGTCGCCTGGTTCCACAAGTGTAACTCCTCGTTTCATTCCCGAGATTGTACTCAAGTCCATGTCAAAAACCAATGGATTACTCAAATCCCCTCTGATAAGTTTGACAGACTCCACTTCACCCCCTTGTTCGATTCCGCCCGCTAAAGCGAGTACCTCTAAAACGTTGACATTTTCATTTGGCAGGGGAATAACTCCACCTCCGGCCGCAGCTCCGAGTACCACGACCCGTCGATTGGTAGGTTCGAGCTTCACGAATGATCCCTTATAATATTCATCAAACGCCTCCTGGATCAATTCTTCTGCTTGATTTGTGGTAAGGTCGATTACTGAAACAACACCTATCATGGGAAATCGACAGGTGCCGTCTGCTAGCACCAGATACTCAAAACTATCCTTTCTTTGGGTAGATTGAGACTGCTGATTTGCACCCAATTCATTGTTTGGGTCAACAAGCCTTTCTCCATCATTTGTAAATACGTCCAAGCTAAGATAATCCCCAGGACGAATGACGTAGTTGGCTGCTGCTCGATCCACACTCTTCTGCACATCGGAGGCAGAGAAATCTTCATCGAATTGTAGTATGAGGTCACGCTTGTATGCTTTGCATCCGGACATCAGTTGCATTGCAATAATCAATAATATTCCCCAGGTAAATCTCATGTAAGCGTGAATTTAACAGGCAAATAAACGAAAAATCAGGCGTACGCTATGATAGTAACTGCTTTATTTTTCTGGAATATTCGGCGATCACAATTCGCTCATCGAAGCGTTCTTCCACCAAGGTTCTTGAAGCCTTTGCCATTGCTTGCTTTTCTTCAGGGTTCAAAGCGAGAAAGAGCTCGATTTTTTTCACAAGACTGGCCGTGTTCTGTGCGTCACACAAAAACCCATTTGCTCCATCCGAAACAACTTCTTTACAACCTGGAACATCTGTGGCAATCAGTGGTCTTGACATAGCGGCGGCCTCTAGTAAAGTCCGAGGGGTGCCTTCGCGATAGCTCGGAAGAACGACCAGGTCAGCCGCGGTAATCGTTTCCTTTACATCCTCTTTCTCTCCAAGATATTCTATCCATTTGCCAGATTCTATTTGTTCAAAGTCTTTCTCAGAAATACACCGTTTGTGATTGGGTTCGTATTTCCCGACCAACCAGAATTTGACATTCTCATGAATTCCCACTAGTTCTTTTGCTGCCGCCAAATATTCCAAGACTCCTTTTTCGATGATCAATCTTGAAATCATCAGAAGTGTAATCGAGCGAGCGAAAGGTGGAGGCTCGCCTTTAAAATGAGAAAGATCAATTCCTGACCCAGGCAGTAACCCTGTTTTGGAAGGGCTTATTTGCACTTGATCCAAAAATAGATTTCGATCGTCCTGATTCTGGAAAAAAGTAAAATCTGTGCTTTTGAAGGCTCGATTATAAAGTGTAATCGCCGCACGTCTGATCCATCCTTTCCACAGGAAAGTTGTCCCTAATCCACTCACGTTGCAGATGATAGGAATCCTCAGCGACTTAGTGGCAAGCGATCCGTAAATGTTGCATTTGATGGTGTAGCTGAGAACAATATCTGGTTGCTCGGCTCGTAAGATGATTTTAAGCTGACGTAAATATTTCAAATCCTTCAGTGGATTGAGGCCACTTCCTTCCAACTGAATTGGCAGATGCCTGACGCCCCAATCTGCCAACTTGCTCACATACGCATCATTTGGCGTGATGGCAATTACATCATGCCCTTCATTTAGGAAACTCTTCACCAATCCTCGACGGAAATTATAAATATTCCAGCTTGTATTAATAATGATGGCAATCTTGACAGACATGGCGGTAAGATAATTTTTCCATCACAATCTGTTTTAGTTTTGCGCCACGAATGGCAATGTTTGACACGAAAAAAGAAAACCCCACAGGAATAGTGGTGACGGTGGCTTCAAAAATGGAAGCTCCAGAGAGAATTGACGAATTCTTAACCGAGCTGGAATTTTTGGCAGGCACCCTCGATATTCAGATTATCAAAAGATTTGCACAGAAGCTAGATCACCCGGAATCCAAAACGTTTGTGGGGAAGGGAAAGCTACAGGAAATAGACGATTTTGTGAAAATGGAAAAAGTGGATATCGTAGTTTTTGATGATGATCTGTCACCATCACAACTTCGCAATCTGGAAAAAAAGCTAAAAGTCAAAATCTATGATCGGAGTTTATTAATACTTGATATTTTCTTGAAACGTGCTAAGACCGCCCAAGCCAAGACGCAGGTGGAATTAGCACGATTCCAATATTTGCTCCCTCGCTTGACTAGGATGTGGACGCACCTCGAAAGACAAAGAGGGGGGACAGGTACACGAGGAGGTGCTGGTGAAAAGGAAATAGAGACAGATAGGCGGAACATTAGAAATCAAATAGCTGTGCTGAGAAAGAAGCTTGACAAAATGGAAAAGCAAGCTAAGACTCGTCGAAAATCTCGGGACGGAGTGGTGCGTGTGGCCTTGGTGGGCTATACAAATGCGGGCAAATCCACGATCATGCGATTGCTCAGCAAAGAGAAAGTATATGCCAAGGACGAGCTTTTTGCGACGGTGGATTCTACTGTGAGGAAGGTGGTGCTTAACAACATTCCCTTTCTGCTCTCGGATACTGTTGGATTCATTCGTAAGCTTCCGCACGATTTGATTGAATCTTTCAAATCCACACTTTCTGAAGTAAATGAAGCCGATATTTTACTCCATGTTGTGGATGTGTCCAATCCGGCATTTCATGATCATCTCCAAGTGGTAGAAGATACGTTGAAGGAGATTGGAGCAGATGCTATCGAAACAATCACAATTTTTAATAAAACGGATAAAGTGGAGGAATTGTCTGAATTGAAACTTGATCTGAGACCAGTGAACGGAAAGACCGTATTTATGTCGGCGCAGACACGAGACCAGCTGGACGAGCTTCGGAGTGCAATCATGAAGAAGGTATCAAAAGCCCACTTCAAAATTTATCCGAATTACACACAAGATCAAGTTTTTTGATACTGCTCAACTGCGTACTTTTGTCGAATAGCCCCATAGTTCAAGGGATAGAATAGTTGTTTCCTAAACAATAGATCCAGGTTCGAGTCCTGGTGGGGCTACTTTAATGCAATTCAACGAAAGTTAGTGAAAGTCAAATTCACTGATTTTCAATAAAGTAGTCAATGTTTTTTGCTCATAGAATAATTGAGCTTTTCACTAAAGGGTTGTTTTGGCTATCTCTTCTAAATATTGTAGAAAGACCCTTTGAGGTTACAGTGGACTCTCAATTCCTTACAAACAATATCGTGTCCGGGCATTCTCCCAAGTAGTTCCTGAAAATGACGTATTGATAAAATACCCCCGAACGAGGTATTGTATTAATGGGTAGACAATCAAACTTTAGGGTCTATATGATTTGGTGTGGATTACAAATGGAGGTTGTCGAAAAACGAAGATCGTGATAGACCGCATCCAGAAAATTTGTACAACTGAAATCAGCCCAATCCTAAATCAATTGCCTCACCCTTTAGGGGGGGAGTATGGATTCTTGGTTGTAAATCAGGGCTTTAGCCCTTTTCAAAAACAGAAATTGGGCTGAAGCCTTCATATGTTTCTGATGCTATATCTCAGCCCTAAAGGACGGCTATAACCCAATTAATTAACTACGGAACTTATTCTTCCTTACCTCAGTTCAATCAAATCATAAAATGCCTCTGTACCTTTGCCCCATGTCCACTACAGAACCCATCGTAAATCGTGTATCAAAAAGTCCACTAAAGTCAATTGATCTGGATGAGTATTTGCACAAAGGAGAGTGCATTGATTTCGATTTGAAAAATCACCTTTTTCGGGAGTTGATTCTACGGGAGAAGGATTTTCGCGAATTTATCAAAACACACGATTGGAATCAGTATGAAAGCAAAAACGTTAGGCTTTTTTGTTCTGCCGATGCTGTGATTCCTATTTGGGCATACATGCTTCTAATGACCAAACTCACCCAAGCCAATCTGGTCATCGAAGGGTCAGAAGACGATATGGAGAAGGGGCTCATTCTTCAGGCAATCAACAAAATGATGGAGGGCGATTTCACAGACACCAAAGTGGTGATCAAAGGATGTGGAAATATCCGCAACAACGAGTTTGCTTATACAGAGCTAACCAAAGCACTTGTGCCTTATGTGGCTAGTCTTATGTATGGAGAGCCTTGCAGCACAGTACCTGTGTATAAGCGACCAAGGAAGTAAGCACTCAACACGAAATTTAACCGAATTAACCATTCGTATAATTCTTTCATCCCTTCGATCATGACACTTCTGTATTGAGTAAATTGAACATCAAACCAAACTCAAACCCAATGAAGAAGCTATTTTTAATCACTTTGTTGTCAGTCATGTTCATGGCCTGTGAACAACAAAAAACTACAAAACCAGTGACCGTTGATGCATATCCGGTCACGCAAAAGGGAGACACGGTAGATATGTACTTTGGCACAGAAGTACCCGATCCGTATCGTTGGCTTGAAGATGATAGGTCTGATGAAACCGCTAGTTGGGTGAATTCCCAAAATGAAGTCACTTTTTCGTATCTCGACAACATTGATTTTAGAGCGTCAGTAAAAAAACGTTTGACAGTTCTGGAAGATTATGAAAAGGTGAGTGCTCCAACTAAGGAGGGTGACTATTATTACTCTTTTAAGAATGATGGATTGCAAAATCAATCAGTGATGTACCGTCAAAAGAATTTTGATGATGAGCCGGAAGTATTTCTTGATCCGAACACATTTTCAGAAGATGGAACTACAGCACTTTCTAGTCGTAGTTTCTCTCGTGACAAGTCCCTCTTTGCCTATTCCATTTCGGTTGGTGGATCGGATTGGCGAGAGATATTCGTGATGAATGCTGAAACCAAAGAAAAACTAGAAGATCATGTGAAGTGGGCAAAATTTACAGGGATAAGCTGGTACAATGACGGATTTTTCTATCAGCGATATGATGAGCCAAAAGACGGTGACGCATTGAAAGGTGCTAACACAAATGGTAAATTGTACTATCACAAAGTAGGGACTGCTCAGGATGAGGACGAATTGGTTTTTGAAAACCCTGATGATCCTGAAAATGGTTTTGGAGGTCAAGTTAGTGAAGATGGTCGTTTCCTCTTTGTTTATTCATGGAAAGGCACGAGTGGAAATGAACTCTTTCTAAAGGACTTGGAAGATTCGAATGCAGAATTCGTTCCCATAGTTACAGGGTTTGATAATGATCATAACATTGTAGACAATGATGGAGAGTATATAATCATTCATACAAACAAGGATGCACCTAACAACAAACTTGTAAAAGTCCACTTCGCTAATCCAAGTCCCGAAAATTGGGAAACATTTTTGCCAGAATCAGAAAATGTGATGAGTGCAAATTCTGGTGGAGGACAATTGTTTATTTCCTATTTAGTTGATGCCAAAACATCAATCAAACAATACAATTATGATGGTACAATGGCACGAGAAGTGAAATTACCCGGAATCGGAACAGCGTGGGGCTTTGGGTCCAACAAAGAAGATGAGGAATTTTTCTACTCGTTCACCTCATTTACAAACCCTACGTCAATATATAATTACAACATTCAGTCGGGTGTGTCAACGCTGCATCGCCAACCTGAATTGGACTTCAATCCAGACAATTATGAAACAAAGCAAATTTTTTATACGAGCAAAGACGGCACAAAAGTGCCTATGTTCATCGTGCACAAAAAGGGTATTGAAATGGATGGTACAAACCCAACATGGCTGTATTCTTATGGTGGGTTCAATATCAGCCTTAGGCCATCATTCAGCACTTCACGAATTGTCTGGTTGGAGAACGGAGGAGTCTTCGCCATGCCAAATATTAGAGGAGGTGGAGAATATGGGGAAGATTGGCACATGGCAGGAGCACTTATGGAAAAAATAAACGTGTTCGATGATTTCATAGCAGCTGGTGAATACTTGATCAATGAGGGCTATACTTCAAGTGAATACCTTGCCCTACAAGGAGGGTCGAATGGAGGCCTCTTAATGGGTGCTACGATCAACATGCGACCAGATTTAGCCAAAGTTGCATTTCCTATGGTGGGGGTTATGGACATGCTCCGGTATCAGAATTTTACAATAGGCAGGGCTTGGTCCTCTGATTACGGCACCTCGGCTGATTCAGAAGAAATGTTCAAATACCTCTATTCCTATTCGCCCGTTCATAATATAAATCCAGATGTGGAATATCCTGCCGTGATGGTGACTACTGCTGACCATGATGACCGGGTGGTGCCTGCGCATTCCTTCAAGTATGCCGCTACATTGCAAGAAAAACGACCGAATAATACCAATCCGCTTTTGATTAGAATAGAAACAAACGCTGGCCATGGAGCAGGCATGTCTACCGAGAAGAGAATTGATTTGTATAGTGATATGTATTCATTTGCTTGGTATAGCATGGGCGTTTTGCCAGATATTGCAAAAGAAGAAATGTAGATTGAAAAATATTTTATCAAAGCCATCTCGAATGTTCGGGATGGCTTTTTTAATTTGGCCTCCATGAGCGAATTCAATATACGACCAGGCGCACCAGATGATCTTGAAGATACACTTAGGTTGATTGAGGAATTAGCAGATTTCGAAAAAATGCCAGAAGAGGTGGTGAATACTGTGGAGATGATGAAAGAAGATGGTTTTGGCAAACACCCCGTATTTGATTTTATTATCGCAGAAAATAAGAATGAAATTGTCGGTGCAGCTATATACTATTACCGATATTCTACATGGAAAGGGAAACGCATGTGGCTGGAGGATTTAATTGTGACCGAACGAATGCGCGGTAAAGGGCTTGGAAAGTTGCTGTTTGAAGAGACGATTAGACTTGGCAAAATCGCTGGCTGCACAGGCATGATGTGGCAAGTGCTGGACTGGAACGAACCTGCCATTAACTTTTACAAAAAATACAATAGCACTATCGAGGATGGATGGCTCAACTGCAATCTGGACTTTTAGACTTCCTCCAGAACCGTTCTGAAAGCCATACACTTATTTCCATACCTGTCCAGATGTTTCTGCTGTAGCGCAGGGGCATGATTCGCCAGGTACTCATCCAATTTCCCGATATCCTCAAGTTCGTATTGAATGGCGCAAGTAACTCCTGTAGAATCGGGCTGATCATTGAGCAGCCTAAGCATACGGTGCTTATAGAAAAAACCAGTCCTCATCACTTCAGGAATATGGGTGTCTTGCATCCAAGATATCCAATCACTTAGTACTTCCTCATCAATGTTTACTGTCACGTTGTATAATATCATATTTCAAGATTTAAGGGTTACCATTTAAAAAAATAAAAATAGAAAAGCGACTGCAAGAGTTATCCCTAAAAAAAAATTATTACATTTATGGTTCATTAAGACCAGTTTGGACAAATCAGCTTATTTATTAAACCCAAGCAAGTATGGCACAAAAAAGCGAAAAAAAAGAAGACTGGGCTGCAATAGCAGGTTTCAGCAACTATGAGATCTCTGAAAAAGGGAAGATCCGAAGTTTAACTCGAAAAGTCTGGCACAAAGGTTCCAAGGTGAACATGAAAATTCGAGGTAAAATGATGCGTCAGCGTTGGAACAAGATCTGCAAATGTTATTTTCTTGATCTGATTGATGATGATAAGAAGCGTAGGACGGTATATCCTCACAAGGAAACTGCCAAAGCTTTCTTACCAAACAAGGACAAAGCAAAAACCATGATTGTTCATTTGGATAACAATCCAAGGAACAATAAAGTAGAAAATCTGCAATGGATGACTCCTTCTGACCACATGAAGTGGCAGTTTGAAGTGGGCAACAAGAACAATTTCAAAGTGTGGAAGGAGAGAAAGAAGCGCTACAAGAATGGCTTCAAACCTGACACAGTGCTTCCTGGCAGACCAAGGAAACATCCGGTAAAGAAGTAGTTCTGAAAATGACTAAAAAAAGAGGTCTCCTGCCGAAAGCGGGAGACCTTGCTTTTTTCTACTAACTACCTACTAACCTATTCTTTAGGAATACAAACATTGACCCAACCACCAAGTAGCCAGGTCATTCCAATACTGTCTTAAATCTTAAAAGAGAAAACTCTCCTTATGCGGATTATGCGGAGATGGGATCGATATGGACGTACGACCTGTCCTTGCGGCCTTTCTTGAATCGTACCATTCCGTCCGTCAATGCAAAAAGCGTATGATCTTTCCCCATTCCCACATTATCACCGGGATGGTGCTTTGTTCCACGCTGACGAACAATGATGTTACCAGAAATAGCGGCCTGACCACCGTAGATTTTCACGCCGAGACGCTTACTATGTGACTCTCTTCCGTTTTTCGAACTACCTGCACCTTTCTTATGAGCCATGGTTTATGCTTTTATATCTTCGATCAAAATTTTTGAATACTGCTGACGATGGCCGTTTCTTACCTGATAGCCTTTTCGTCTTTTCTTTTTGAATACGATCACCTTGTCACCTTTGCCATGCTCCAGAATCTTACCAGATACAGAAGCACCCTTCACGTTAGGTGATCCAACCTTCACTTTACCATCATTATCTACAAGAAGCACATCGTTGAAATCGACTTTGCTGCCTTCGTCTCCATCCATTAATGGAGCGTAAACGAACTTGTCTTTCTCTACCTTAAATTGCTTACCCGCGATATCTACAATTGCGTACATTATTTCTCTGTTTTTCAAAAAGGAGTGCAAAGATAGATTAACTGTACGAGTTTTCAAATGCTAGTCGAGGAATTTCTGATGTGGAAAACTTTTTCATTTATTTTCAAAAAATATGATCCCCGATTACGGCTCAATTTTAATGAAGTTTTCATTTTGAATGTCTCAAGTAACCATCAAGTTTTCAACGAATTATCGGCAAAAATTGTAGAGAAAATAGGTCGTTTTACTGGACTATTCAGCCTTTGGTTTTTATCCACGTTTTATCCACATTTGTACACGGCCTTCGGAAAATAAATCACCAAATAGGTCTTTTCCATCTTTTCATAACCAACAGGCAGTTTCGCCAAATACATCGGTGTAGGGAACTGTTTGTGTCAAACGTAAAAAGAGGTAGTAATTATTGAAAACCAATCTACTGTTTAAGTAGCCATGAATCAGTCAGTTGAACCCATTCTTCGAGAAAATAAAGACAGATTTGTCTTATTCCCAATCACTCATGCGGACATTTGGGAATATTATAAAAAAGCTGAAGCCAGCTTCTGGACTGCTGAAGAAATTGACCTGGGCCAAGACCTGAAAGATTGGGGCAATCTAAATGAAGGAGAAAAACATTTCATCACCCACGTGCTGGCTTTCTTTGCTGCCAGTGATGGAATCGTAAATGAAAACTTAGCCGAGAATTTTTTGGCAGAAGTTCAATACACGGAAGCGAAGTTTTTTTATGGATTTCAGATAGCTATCGAGAACATCCATTCCGAGACCTATTCTTTATTAATAGACACCTATGTGAAGGATGGAAAAGAAAAGGACAAACTGTTCCATGCCATTGATACCATCCCGTGTGTAGGAAAAAAAGCTGAGTGGGCACTTCGATGGATCGACAATGGCTCCTTTGCCGAACGGCTCATTGCATTTGCTGCAGTAGAGGGAATCTTCTTCTCCGGGAGCTTCTGTTCAATTTTTTGGTTGAAGAAGCGAGGATTGATGCCAGGGCTTACTTTTTCCAATGAGCTCATTTCTAGAGACGAAGGGCTACACTGTGATTTTGCCTGTCTGCTATACAATGATCATTTGGTCAATCAACTGCCAAAAGAAACCGTGACCGGAATCATCGCTGACGCAGTAGAAATAGAAAAAGAATTTGTGACAGACGCAATTCCCGTCAAGCTCATCGGCATGAATGCCGAACTGATGTGCCAGTACATTGAGTTTGTAGCTGATCGGCTTTTGCAAGAATTGAATTGTGATAAAATTTACAACGCCACAAACCCGTTTGATTTTATGGAGATGATCTCCCTTCAGGGAAAAACTAACTTCTTTGAAAAGCGCGTAGCTGAGTATCAGAAGGCAGGTGTCCTGAATAGTGAGACCGACCATAAATCGTTTACCGTAGATGAAGATTTTTAATTGAAACCTAACACCTAATCACACACACGAATGTTAGTACTTAAAAGAGACGGACGCAGAGAATCTGTAAAATTCGACAAGATCACTGCTCGAATAGAAAATCTCTGTGATGGCCTAAATCCCGATTTTGTAAAGCCCGTCGAAATTGCTAAAAAGGTAATTGATGGCCTTTATGACGGGGTGTCTACCACTGAACTGGATCATCTGGCAGCCGAAACCGCTGCTACTATGACCACCCGCCACCCTGATTTTGCCAAGCTGGCAGCACGCATTGAAGTATCCAATTTGCACAAAGCAACAGACGGATCATTCTTCAACACCATGAAACGACTCTACACCTTCGTGAATCCAAAAACAGATGCGAATGCAGCCTTGCTTTCAACCAAGGTTTTCGGGGTGATTCAGGCAAATGCCAAACGGCTGGATGATGCGATCGACTATGATCGTGATTTCAATTACGATTACTTCGGTTTCAAAACATTGGAACGATCATACTTGATGACCTTGGATGGTAAAGTAACGGAGCGACCTCAGCACATGTTGATGCGTGTGGCCGTGGGCATTCATATGGAGGATATTGATGCGGCCATTGAGACGTATGATTTAATGTCTGAAAAATGGTTTACGCACGCCACACCTACCCTCTTCAATGCGGGTACGCCAAAACCTCAGCTCTCTTCTTGCTTCCTGCTTTCCATGCAGGACGATAGCATTGATGGTATTTATGATACCCTAAAGCAATGTGCTAAAATTTCCCAATCTGCCGGAGGAATTGGCCTGAGTATTCACAACGTACGGGCAACCGGCTCCTATATCAAAGGAACAAATGGCACATCAAACGGAATCGTGCCAATGCTCAGAAATTTCGACATGACTGCCAGATATGTGGATCAGGGAGGAGGCAAACGAAAAGGCAGTTTCGCTATTTATATGGAACCATGGCACGCAGATATTTTCGATTTTCTTGATTTGAAGAAAAATCATGGAAAAGAAGAAATGCGTGCACGGGATTTATTCTATGCCATTTGGACACCAGATCTTTTTATGAAGCGTGTGGAGGCCAACGAAGAATGGTCACTCTTCTGCCCAAATGAATGTCCCGGATTGTACGACGCGTATGGAGATGAGTTTGAGAAGCTCTACGAGAAATACGAGAAAGAAGGACGAGCAAGACAAACAGTGAAAGCACAGGATTTGTGGTTCGAGATTCTAGAATCTCAAATTGAGACAGGCACACCTTACATGCTGTATAAGGATGCCGCCAATCGCAAATCAAACCAGAAGAACCTAGGCACGATTCGCTCCAGTAACTTGTGTACCGAGATCATGGAGTACACGTCCAAGGACGAAGTGGCCGTTTGTAATCTAGCGTCCATTGCTCTCAATAAGTTTGTGAAGGAGGATGGATCGTACGATCATCAAAAATTGTACGAAATCACCAAGGTGGTCACTCGTAATCTCAACAAAGTGATTGATGTGAATTATTACCCTGTGGAGGAAGCTCGCAAGTCCAATATGCGTCACCGACCGATTGGAATCGGTGTACAGGGATTAGCGGATGCCTTCCTGCTGATGAAGCTGGCTTTTGAGTCTGACGAAGCAAGAAAATTGAATGCAGAAATTTTTGAGACGATCTACTTCGGAGCAATGGAAACATCCATGGAACTAGCCGAACAAGATGGGGCATATGAAACCTTTGAAGGTTCGCCAGTATCCAAAGGCATTTTCCAGTTTGACATGTGGGGCGTGGAGCCAAGTTCAGGACGATGGGATTGGTTTGAATTGAAGCAAAAAGTGAAGAAAAATGGAGTGAGAAATTCACTTCTCTTGGCACCAATGCCAACGGCCTCAACTTCCCAGATACTTGGAAACAACGAGTGCTTTGAACCTTACACATCCAATCTGTACCTAAGAAGAGTATTGTCCGGTGAGTTCATCATTGTGAACAAGCACCTTATGCGGGAGCTTATTACGCTCAATCTTTGGAATGATCAATTGATGAATAGAATCAAAGCCGAGAATGGCTCCATCCAAAACATAGCTGAGATTCCTCAAGACATAAAAGAACGCTACAAGACTGTTTGGGAAATTTCTCAAAAAACCATCATCGATATGTCAGCAGACCGAGGTGCGTACATCTGTCAGAGTCAGAGTTTGAACCTGCACTTGCAAGATGCCAACTTTGGTAAGATGACATCCATGCATTTCTACTCTTGGAAGAAAGGCTTGAAAACGGGGATGTACTACTTGCGGACTAAAGCCGCCACCGATGCGATCAAGTTCACAGTAGAAAAGAATAAGCAAGCACAGCCTGTGGCAGTTACCCAGCCTACAGAAGGAGGGACCATGACTGCCGCAGAAATCAAAGCCCAAAACGAAGCAGCACTCCAGTGCTCGTTGGATAATCCCGATGATTGCGAGATGTGTGGAAGTTGAGATTTGGTGAAATAATTCAAGCCCGTTCCGAGTACTCGGAACGGGCTTTTTTGTGAAATATAGTTTCCAATCCAAACTACCAAGCGTTACCTTTAGAGAAAAGTGAACGAATGACAGATACAGAACTTAAAGATCAAATTTTTGATATGTATTTTGTGGATTGCGAATTGGCTGAATATGTCTGTCAAGAAATTAAGATTGACAGGTCTATGCTAACCAAGTTTTCTTCACAAATTGACGAAGAGCGGAAAGATGAAGTTCAAGAAATGCGTCGAATTCGGCAATTATATAATAATAAAAAAGGCGATGATTTTGAGTTTACCAGTTTTAGTAGTTTCTATAAATGGTATGTAGGACAACATCGAAAGCAAAGTGGATGCTGTTACTACTGCAAGACAAGTGAAAAAGTAATATCAGAGTTATTTGTTAAGAAATTTCTTCTAAACAAAAGACCAAATAGAGGCATGCACCTAGAAGTGGAAAGGCGTGATTCAAAGTCAAACAAGTATAATGAAGATAATTGCGTCCTTGCTTGCTACTTCTGTAATAATGATAAGAGTAGTATTTTTTCTGAAGGTGAATACTTTGAGTATTTGAAGGATCGCAAGTCTTTCTTTGAAAAACAATTGGATAGTAAATGATATCCGATAAAGCGACCAATACAATCTACTTCTCAGATTGTCTGCATAAATCTTACCCAGACACTCAGAAAAAGATAATGGAAGTTCTGAAGGCATTTGGAACCGAACCTCTCTTTCTTCCTAAAACCAAAGATATATGGGCTCGAGATTTCATGCCCATTCAAGTCACCAAGGATAAGTTTGTTGAGTTTCGATTCGACCCTGATTATTTACAGGGGACAACATTTGAAAGAAGGGAGGTTAAAACTTATCCAGATATTGTTTGCGATACAATTGATCTCAAAACAGTCAAGTCGGATATCATTCTAGATGGAGGGAATGTGGTTAAATCTTCAGATACCGTAATCTTGACAGATAAAATTATCGAAGAAAACAAACGTGATTACACCAAGACCAAACTATTAGACAAGCTGCATGAACTCTTTGAGGTTGAGCTGGTGATTTTAATTCCGTGGGATAGAGAGTGCGATTACGGACATGCAGATGGAATGCTTCGATTTATAAATGATGATACCGTTTTGATTAGTGGATTTTATAATACTACGGAGGATAATTGGCGAGGACGAATTGTAAAACCGCTTAAACAAGCCAATTTGGAATGTGAATGGCTAATGGTTTCTGACAAAGAGGAGCAAGAACAAAATGTTGCATACGTAAACTTTCTACAGACGAGCAGCTTGATTCTACTTCCGAAACTGAATAGAAAGGAAGATGATATCGCATTAGAACAGATTGCTAAATTCTATCCTGAATATGCTTCGAATAAAAGAATCGCTCAAATTGACATGACTCCTATTGAGAAGAAAGGTGGCGCGTTAAACTGCATATCCTGGACAATCAAGAAATAAAAATGATGAGGAATTTATTGGTGAAGTCGATCCAAAAGAATGTTCATTGGATAATCCCGATGATTGCGAGATGTGTGGAAGTTGAGATTTGATGAAATAATTCAAGCCCGTTCCGAGTACTCGGAACGGGCTTTTTTATTCCAATTCGCCTATCTTGTCCATCGAAAATCAAACTACCAACTCAATGCGTATTTTCAATCGAACCTCAGGGCTCATTCTATTGACGGCTCTACTCTGGGCATGTGATTCCAAACCAAATCAAGAAGCCACAGAAGAATCGACTGAGGAATTTTCTCCCAATCAAAGACAGGCCATCTGTCTCGGCAACAATGTCTCGGTACGAAAAAAGCCTGCCACTACTGGTGATCTCCTGACGGCCATTGCCATAGGCGAATCCGTGGCTTGGTTGGATTCTGTGGTCGTGGACACCAAGTCCAAAGGGAAATATGAATATGCGCTGATTCGCTTATCAGATGGCACGGAAGGCTGGGCGGTGAAGAGTTATTTGTTTGAGGACACACAACTAATTGCCATCACAGCTCACGCTACCATTTACACCAGACCTGATCTACTTACAGCCACCAAGAAGTCATTCAAACCACTGGATTTATTGGTGATTGCCTCTGTTGAAAATGAAGCAAAGGAGGGGAATTGGCTGCCCGTCACGGGTAAGATACAAGGAACTAAATCATTCACTTCAGGCTGGATTATTGGGGGAAATGCCACCCCAAATCAAAGCGATGTGCTCGTGGCACAGCTCGTCTATAAAGCCAACGAATTGAAGGACGAAAAGCGGATGGAAGAATTAAATAGTATTACCTCCGATGAGGCCTATTCAAATTCCATTTTTCTTAATCAAATTCGGACGCTTACGTACCACGATCCCAACGGATTTCTTAAAGAGGAACTGGAAAAATACTATGTGGGTTTGATTAATTATTATGACTCAGCCGGGCATGATCATTTTTATCAATATCAAGATTCCGGGCCTAGCGTAGACATCTTTGGCAAGACCTTTCATGCCTATAAAGTAAGCGAATGGAGAGAAAACAACCATTGGTTCGTTTGGAATCTGTTTTATAAGTTCAGCACCTATGCTGCCTCAGAGAAAGGATACGAAAGTGCTGGCTACTACGGCACCTACTTTGAGGAGCGGGACAGGCAAGAGGCTATGAGCAAGGTAGCGGGGATGCCGGTCTATAGTCGCGCCATGGCGGAATATGACAATCAGGATTTCAATCGAGTCAATCCGAATTTTGTCAGGTGGGCATCCTCAAATTTGATTCCGCATCCAGACAATGACTTCCTTGGCATGGCTTCACAGCACGTGTACGAGGTGGTTTTCCGTGAAAACGCCAGAGACACCTGGAAGCAGTGGCGATTAATGAATTATCAGTTCAACATGGACGAAGTGGCAGGCAGCTATGCCGATGGAATGGAATACGAAGATTTTTCTGGATTTAATTTTTTGACTGCACAATTCAGAGAAACGAATGTAAATCCGGTTTTGGCAGGAGTATTCATCAGAAGACGGATCGATGGCTCGTACAACGAGGTGATCCACGCCATGCAAAAGGTTTTGGCGCTCTATGATAGCGACTGGATTAATGAACAACAACATGTAGCACCCAACACTTATTTTAGCAATGAATTTAGTGAAGAAGAATACTACGAAGAAGATTATTATTATGAAGAAGAAGCCGTTGAGGAAGTGGCAGAAGGTGAAGAATAGTTTTTACCTGCTTTTTGTGATATTACTGATTTCCTCCTGTGGCAAGTTGGGGATTGAGGAATCACATTTCAACCAAAGCAATCGCTCAGAATTCATCTTGGATTTTAACCAAGACGGATTGGATGAAATGCCAATCGAGGCAGTGAGAAAACTCCTCTCCACTACTGGTGAAACCGACACTAATATTGAATATTCTCTTGAAAGTATGTGGTTTTATTACTCCTGGGAATCCACCGATGATCTCACCGTGTTCACGATTTTACAATCCTCTGATTGTGACGAATATTTACATCTTTACACGTTCTCTGGATCAAAATTTATATCGCAAAAAATCATTGCCTCACGCTCCTCATGTGGAGATTTCGAAGAAATGATTACTTCTACAAAAACGGGCAATCGCCTTTCACTTGCTAATTATTCATATGGCTATGGAGATATCTTCTCCAACGAAAGCACCCAGGAATGCGCGATACTTCCGGATGGGAATTTGGATTGTGAAAAGGTGATCAACCAATACCCCGGCGTGAGTTTATGGAACAGTCTGGCGCTGCGGGAGACACCCAACAAAAAAGGTAAGTTTATCGCTCAAGTAAATATGGGCGAAACTTTCACTACCTCTGATAGCGTGGAGTGGAGTGCCGATGACGAGTATCTGTACATTCAATTACAAGGAGGTGCTACTGGGTACATCTTGAATCAGCTGGTCATACGAAAGGCAGTGCCACTCGTGATCCTGGCCGATGCGGCCGTTTATCGTAGACCAGATGAACTGACCAAAACGGCTGATATATTTTATAAAATGGATGTCGTAGGCTACTCCGAGATGGGCGGAGACTTTCAATGGTTGAAAGTCAAAGGAAAGCCCAAAGGGGGAAAATGGTTCAAAGAAGGCTGGATCAAAAGTGGAAATGTCACGCAGAATCCTGCTGATATTGCGGTGGCCTCTCTAGTGAGCAAGGCGCTGGAAGAAAAGGATTTGACAAAACGATATGTACTACTGGATGCCATTCGCTCTAACGATGACTTTGCTAGTTCTTCGCTAATAGCCGATGTGAATAAAATGTTAGAAGGGCCTCTTTGATCTACCAATTTTTTGATGGGTCTATGTGATTTGGTGTGGATTACAAATGGAGGTTGTCGAAAAACGAAGATCGTGATAGACCGCATCCAGAAAATTTGCACAACTGAAATCAGCCCAATCCTAAATCAATTGCCCCACCCTTTAGGGCGGGGGATTATGGATTCTTGGTTGTAAATCAGGGCTTTAGCCCTTTTCAAAAACAGAAATTGGGCTGAAGCCTTCATGTGTTTCTGATGCTATATCTCAGCCCTAAAGGAGGGAAATATTGCTCAAAAAAAATTGAGTGAAAACTAAATTACCCACAGTATTCCGCATAGACCCTTTTTGATAAACGTCTACTAAAAGAATAAGGGGCTGAAATTCAGCCCTCACTCAATATTGAGTATACGCCTCGCTTGTCATCTGCAAGAAGTAAAACCCACTGCTATATCAATTCTCGCACAGGTTTTTCAAGCTGGCCAGGCCTTTGCCAAACTCCGCATCCATCATTTCTTCCATGTCCATAAAGAGCATCATTAGATTGGCAGGTCGGGGCATGTCACTAGAAAATCCCCAAAGCACATCGGTACCCTCTCCATTTTTAGTGAGCCGAATGTACCCCTTGGCTTCACTTTCGTACGGGGTGAGGAATTTCAAATCTGTATTAAACGTGTTCGGTGCTTCCAGCATAGTGATGGTCTGACTTCCGTTACCTACTTCTTCCACATCACTTTCCCAAGCACTCGTCGCACCAACCGTCCCATCAGTGCCAGTCAAGGTTTTCTTCATATTCGGATCCTTGGCCATCCAAGGACTCCATTTGTCCAAATCTCCCAAGCTGTTCACATTTTCCCATACTACCTCGATGGGGGCATTGATTGTTACGGTTTTTTCATAGCTCATATCCGTGGGTGTGGAAAAAACAAGTATGGCCACTATCAGGATAAGCCCAATAAAAATGAGACCAAGAATTTTTAGAATTTTCATGATTTAAGAATTTATAGTTTAAGGTTAATTGTTTTCTTCAGTAGCAAAATTGACCATCCATTGAATACCAAATGAATCTCCACACATGCCAAAATAGGATCCCCAGAAAGTGTCCTCCATGGGCATAATAGCCACACCCCCCGTGGAGAGTTTGCGAAATACTCGATCCGCTTCTTCCTTCGAATCAGTCGCAATGGAAATGGAGAAATTATTGCCCACTGCAATGGGCGGACTCAGACCCTCCACCGTGTCGCTTCCCATCAGGGTCGTCTCTTTGCTAATCGGTAACGAAACGTGCATGACCCTGTTTTTCTGATCGTCTGGCACTTGGTACTTTTCTGGCATTTCACTCATTCTGCCAATGAATTGAAACTCGCCACCAAATACGGATTTGTAGAAATTGAAGGCTTCTTCACAATTGCCGTCAAAGGTGATGTAGGGGTTAATGGTCGTCATGTCTTATGATTTGATCGCTGAAGTTACACAATCTCTGAAATAGGCCGGCCTATTGAATTCATAAGCCGCCTTTCCAAACCCTGTTCGGCTTCATCATGCCTTGTTGGTACAAAATTTCACGAAAATCAGCCGTAGGAAAAGTGACGATATCAGCAATCATCCCATTTTTCAGACTACCTCGATCAGAAAATCCAAGTGCTTTTGCCCCTCGGAAAGTAATGCCAGCAAATACCTCGGCTGTGGAAAGTTTCTCATAAATTCCTAGGAGAGCGGCTTGGGTCAGCAGGTCACCCATTGGGGCAGATCCCGGGTTCCAGTCTGTGGCAATCGCCAAACTAACACCTGCATCCAAAAGTTTTCTTGCTGGCGTAAACTGCATGCCCAGCCCTAGCGATGCGCCTGGTAAAGCTACCGCAACGGTGTTGGATTCGGCCAACGCCTTTACCCCATTCTCATCGGTTGCTTCCAAGTGATCAGCACTTTGTGCACCTAGCTCAACAGCCAGTTCGCTTCCGCCAGTAGTGAATTGATCTGCATGGACTGTCAAATGAAATCCCATAGATTTTGCTCTGGACAGATAGTCACGTGCCACATCTACAGGAAAAGCAGAAGGCTCTATGAAGGCGTCCACCCGAGAGGCCAACCCTCGTTTTTTCACTTCAGGAAGAATTTCCTCAAGCACATAATTCAAATATTCTGCCTTGTCGGAAAACTCCTTTGGGCATACGTGCGCTGCGAGACAGGTCGTAATGATATCAGCTCGTATGTCCGATTCCTTAGCCACTTCCAGCATTTTAATTTCGCCTTCCTTGTCAAGACCGTACCCGCTTTTTACCTCAAAGGTGGTCACTCCTGATGAAAGATGCCGAGCCGCTCGCTTCTGGAAATCAGCGATCAAATTCTCCTTTGATTCCACTCTGGTTTTTTCTACTGAGTCGAATATTCCACCACCCTCTTCCAATATTTTTTCATACGTTTCACCCCGCATTCTCAGTGAATAATCACGTGCTCTTGATCCACCCCAAACCATGTGCGTATGGCTATCCACAAATCCTGGCAAGCCAATAACCTCTTCGGTGATTTCATCAATTTCATTGTAGGATGAAGCCATTTTTTCAAAATGATCTACCTCCACAATGTGGCCATCCGCAACACCAATCCCGGCATTTTCCACTATACCGAGCTGGTCGTCAGAGATTGGCCCTTTCTCCGAGATATCCGATAAAGGAAGCAATTGCCTAAAAGGCCCGATGAGCTTTTTCTTTTTCATATACTTTCTGCTGGCCTCAAATTTGTATATTCGGAGAATCTAAAACTACCATTATGAAAAATATTCTAGCTATTTTGCTCTTCGCTGGTGTTACTTTTTCAGGTTTTGCACAGCAAGCCAACATTGGAGTGGTCGTAGGAATTCCTCGCAATGAATTTCGATTAGCAACAGATGCTGAAGGCTATGGCCTCAACCTCACCGTGATGTTCCCAATTGGATCTGAAGTGATCAATTTCGGCGCTAATATCAATTATATGATCTATGGACTGAATACACAAAACAAAGACTTATTTGTTGGGATAAATGGGCTACCATCATTCAACATCCCTCTACGAGTAATCAATACGAACAGTATTTTTGGCATGCATGCTATCATGCGAATCACTGCTCCGACAAAGGGAATCCGTCCGTACTTTGAAGGCCTCTTTGGGTTTCGGTATATCAGTACAACTACACGTATCGAAGATCGTGATAATTTCTGGGGAGATGATGAGGATGTCGTGCTGGTGCGTAGGACAAATCTGGATGCTTTTGTTCTCAGTTATGGCGGTGGCGGTGGCCTTCAATTTGAAATTGGGAAGGACGTCTATCTCGATATGAGAGCCTACTACTTGCTTGGCGGCACGGCCAAATTCTATGATGGAAACGATACTAAACGCTGGGAAATAGAATTCAGTGGAGATCCAGATGCTTTCGATATAGACAACCCTGATGCGAACGATTTCACATTTGGCACATCTCCTCGCGAATCCACAACGGACATGCTAATGGTGCAGCTTGGGGCGACATTTAAGTTCTGACTCGTTTTGTCTTAGACGAGTCGTATGCCCACGGATGACTACTTGTATTTAAGCTTCATTACCAAAATTGTACAAGCGAAAACCAACGTAATTGAATTTGCAATAACTATGGGGAGGTTGTCGAGCATGATTCCATAAACCAGCCATAAAAAAATCCCAACGGTGAAAGCCATATACATGGTGAGGGATAAATCCTTTGTCTGTTTGGTTTTTATCACTCGGATGGCCTGAGGCAAAAATGAAATGGTCGTGAACATTGCAGCTCCTAACCCAATAATTGTAATTGTGTCCATAATTATATGTTCTTCCCACTCAAAATCACCAGCATAGGACGCTGATATTCAAATTTTCAATCCTCCCCATCCATTTCCTTCAACTCCTCCTCGGTATAATCAGTGGGTAGTCCGAGATATTCGAATTTGTCAAGCTCCTCTCTGAACTCTCCCAATCGGATATTTATTCGCTTGTGAGCCAATGCACCCAATGGCAAATGAACAGGTGGATTCTCTAGCTCGGTGAGTGCTATCATTGCCTTGACGGCTCTTACTGGATCGCCTCCCTGCTTGCCACTCACCCCAGAAATCGAATCAATCGTTTTGTGGCCTACCTCCGCATAATCCGAAATATGTCTGTCACTGAAAGTGGCCGATCCACCTGCCCACTCGGTTCTGAAAGGGCCTGGCTCCACATTGGTCACATTAATGCCTAGCGGCCTGCACTCAGCGGCCAACGCCTCGCCTATTCCCTCAAGGGCGAACTTGCTCCCATTATAAATGCCTACTCCCGGGAATCCATTCAATCCTGCAATCGACGTAATGTTCAAGATGTGTCCACTTTTTTGCTTTCGCATAAAGGGCAAGGCCAGCTTCATCATCCGCACAGACCCGAATACATTCACATCAAATTGTCGTTGCATTTCTGCTTCAGAAATTTCCTCCACCGGACCGATAGAGCCATACCCAGCATTGTTAACAAGGACATCTACTCGACCGAACTTCTCCTCAATAATTTTCGCCGCAGCGTCGATACTCGTCTGATCCTGCACATCCAACAGCACACCGGTCACCAGCCTGGGATTCATACTTTCCAACTCCGCAATCTGCTCCTGCTTCCTGACCGTACCAATGGCCTGATCTCCATTTGCGGCGAGTACCTTGACCAACTCTTTCCCAAATCCGGTTGAACAACCGGTGACTAACCAAACTTTTTCATTCATATTCTCAAATTTTTAATGCGCCCAATTTACGAGATTTCAGCTTACTTTTCCTAATCAGTATTTACTCAATTATTCATTCTCCAATCACTTGGAAACTTCTCTTCACCGTATTCCCTTCTCCATCAATTAAGGAAAGGACGTGCTCACCGGGGGCCAACCAAACCTCCTGCTGGTGGTCACCTTCAGTCTCGCCAAGGTAGTTTTCATCTACATGCCAATAAATGATGGCTGTTGAGTTTTGGTGTGAGGCTTGCAGAATTACCCGCCCCTTTTCTCCAGTGATCTCTTTGGGAATAAACACCTTGGTGGAGCGGTGTGGATAGATAACCCCAATGGGATTTGTTTCCTCATCACATCCGCTATATGCCTCTGGCAATCCTTCATAATCAGGAAAAATTTTTCGATAGTAATAACCCTGGGTAGCGGGTAATACGAAGTACGTTTTTTGTCTGGCTTCTGCCAAACTGTAGCAATCGCCATTCACACGAAAAGTCCCCGTAGCATCCATCGTATATTTTTTGTGAAAGGGACACAGGCCTGAATCGTCTGCATTGCCCGTAACCTCCTCTTTTTCCGACGGACAGTATTCATTCGCCAGCATGCCAGAGACAGAACAAACCTGTCTTGTGGACATATGCGGTTTCAAATCCAACAGCCAATTCGGATTGGAATCAGAGAGTCGCATGATAGCATGCATCAAAGGAGCCGCGGCTTTTATTCCTGTTAGGTCAGCGCGTCCTTCTCCATCTGCATTGCCCACCCAGACAGCCACCAAAATTTCCCCATTCAAACCAAAAGCCCAGGCATCTCGATCGCCGTAACTTGTACCTGTCTTCCATGCGATCAACTGCGAAGAATTAAATGACCGCCACGCTCGCTCTCCTTCGGGTCTCGCCAGACTGGTCATGGTTTGGAAGGTTTGCCAGATGGCCTCCTCTCCGAGCGGATGACTTTGTCGACGGTCAATTTCTTGGCCAAAGCGGATGGATACGTTTTTTTCTCCAGCCATTTTTCGGTACATCGAGAAATAAATCTGGCTCAATTCCCACATCGTCACTTCGCAACCGCCTAAAATCAATGAAAGTCCATAATGTCCTGCTGGTTCGTCGAGGGTGGTCATTCCCCAATCGTGGAGGTCTCGATGAAACTGCTCGAATGAATATTTTTTGAGTAGGTGTACCATGGGAATATTCAGCGATCGGGACAAAGCTTGATTCGCATTGACCACTCCAGAGTAGCCTCTATTAAAATTTTTTGGTGCAAATCCTCCAAAAAAAGAAGGCACATCTACCAGCATGGTTCGCCTGAGGATAATGCCCCGATCCAGAGCCGCTGAGTAGAGCAAGGGCTTCAATGTACTTCCCGGACTTCTTGGGCGTTGGATGATGTCCACTTGATAGCCGTCCGCTTTGGTGTCGTTGGTATTGCCCTGATAAGCCAATACTTGCCCGTCGGATAGATTAATGACCAGGGCTGCTAAATTCTCCACGCCATTGGCGCACATGGTGAGGTGATGAGATTCCACCAAACCGGATACGCGCGCTTGCCAAAAAGGATCGATTGTGGAATTCAGTCGCTCGCCAATACTCGTATCAGAAAAAGTTGTAAGTAGATGTTGCGCTCCATTGGGAATGGAAAATGGCGTGCCAGGTACAGGCTCTGAGATGGCCAGTTCGTACGTGAGCTGATCGATCGCTTCATTCCGCCAAAGTTTGTACAATAACCGGTTTCGTTTTTTCACAAACAATGAATCCTCATTGCCCGGAAAAATCACGCCTGGTTGATTGGGCAGAACCGCCAATGCAGCTGATTCTCCCCAGCTCAGCAGATGCGGCGCTCGACCATAATATCTCCAGGATGCTGCTTCCAACCCCACCACATTTCCCCCAAAAGGAGCCATGGACGCATACTTAATCATTAACTCATTTTTAGAATAGCGCATCTCCAGCTTCATCGCCACCATCATTTCCTGAAGTTTGTTTCCAAAGGTCCGTTGGTTTCCGCCCATCATCCGAGCGATTTGCATGGTGAGCGTGCTGGCGCCACTCACCACTCGTCCTTCATAGACATTCTGCCAAGCGGCTCTTACCAATGAGGCAGGATTAATCCCCGGATGTACGTAAAAATGCTCATCCTCAAAGTAGCGAATGCACTCCTTGATTCGGAATGGAACAGAGTCTGGTTTGGGGAATCTCCACTGTCCATCAACTGCAACCGAAGCACTGAGGAGCTGTCCTTTGGAATCGTTAATGATTGTGCTGAAGCTATAGGTTGGTTCATTTATTGGCCAAAGCCAAACTATCAAAATGAAAATAAACAAGGGCAGGAGAACAAAGCGGACACGCTTTTTTTTAGCAAATTGCTTCAAATAATTACCGTGAAGAAAATTGCTCATGCAATTTCAAGATTTGAGGAATGAGCAAGGTAGTCCCATCATTGGTTAGCACAATGTCCGCCTTCTCTCTTTTTTCCTCGTCCGAAAGTTGCTTCCTCATGATCGCTTCAACATCTTGCTCTGTTCGATGCGGATCTCGAGCCAGTACGCGTTTCAATCGGAGTTCTTTAGAAGCCGTGACCAAAATTATTTTATCAAGAGCGGCGTACGAACCCGTTTCAAAAAGTAGCGCCGCTTCTTTCACCAAATAGGGTTGAGAAGAGTTTTTTTCTATCCATGCATTAAAATCTCTCTCTACTTCCGGATGAACGAGTGCATTGAGTTGTGTGAGTAGAATAGGCTTATGAAAAACTATGGAGCCGATATGTTCTCTGTTCAATTTTCCGTCCACGTAGCTTTCTTCACCAAACAAAACCCGAACCGCCGATTTCAGGTTGTCGGAATTAGACATGAGCCATTTAGCTCTGGAGTCAGCGTCATAGATGGGCACACCAAGAGTCTCAACTATTTTGGTTAATACACTTTTGCCAGCTCCAATACCGCCAGTGATCCCTACAAGTAGCGGCCTACTCATTTGAAAGGACTCGAATCTTAGTTTGCCGAATCCGTACATTCACGACCTCCTCAGGGAAATGCAGAAGTAACACGGAGGTTGTGGAATCTTCGGTGTTCATCATGTAGAAATCTGCAAAAATACCAAAGTCTGTTTTTACATAATCCTTCTGAAGGGATCGTTGAACAGTGAAATGAAGTATCACATTACTTTCAGCCAAATAGTAACTAGAATCTGTCGGAAAATTGATGATCTCAATGGGTACTTCGATTTGCAATTCATCGAATCTATCCACTTCAAAAGTAGCTTGAACAGCCGGAGGGATTGAGTGAATAAGCTGTGGTTTAGGAATGACCACAAGTACATTTTCATCAAAATTCTCATCAACTCCTCCCTCCAGAAGTTGAAGCTCAAAGGTAGATTTGAGCGTGTCTATAAAACTCTTTGGCCCCACTAGGGTAATGCTATCAATGGGCAGGGAAACCGCTGACACAAGTCGAAAATCATCTTCTAGTTTAATTTTTGTGGAGTCTACCCAAAGTCTGACTTTCTTGCTCAGAATAGGTTCAATTTGAATTCGGAGTGTATCCTGAAGTACCTGATTTACGCTGAGGTCACTCAATTGCTCTCGAATGGAGGGTAGCATTTGAAGCCATGACAGGTAGGGAATTCCCACGGGGTTTTCCAGAGCTATCTCCAGAGGTTTGGGATTAAAAAGTGCTTCCGTACGAAGGAGATTCCACCCACCACCACTTACATCCAGATCGATACTTGCGGGTAAAACTCTAACTGAAACCAAGCTGTCCTGATTGTAAATAAACCGAACCGGATACTCCAAACTGGTCGTGTAATTCTTATTGAGGGAGTTAAAAAACCAAAAGGTAGTGGCCACAGCAAATGCCATGATCACTACCTTCCATTGTTTTACATTATTCGGTAAAAGCCTAAATGCCATTACATAAAATCACTTTTTCACATCTTCTGTAAGTCGTCTGCTTGCATCCAGCGAAATTGAACTTCTCTCTACGGTGATCTTAGTTCCCCGATCAACATCAAGTGTCAATGTAGCATCGGTGATGTCAGCGACCTTCCCATGAATACCGCCCATGGTCACCACCTGATCTCCTTTGCTCAGCTCATTAATGAAGTTCTTTTGGTTCTTCTGCTTCTTTTGCTGAGGTCGGATGAAGAACATATAAAATATGACCACCATCGCTCCGAGCATGATAAACTGAGAACTTCCACCGCCACCTGCTTGTAATAAAACTATATTCATTCTTTCGGATTATTTAGAGTCTCCTTCAGCTTTCAACACGTTCGCTTTGATACGAAGCTTGTTAACAGATGGAAACGTATTGGCCGTAATTGTAATCGTTTTGTTCTGGATACCTACCTTATTCCTACTGTTGAATCGAACCTGAATCTCACCAGATTCACCAACAGCGATTGGCTCTTTTGGCCACTTAGGCACGGTACATCCACACGTTGCAGTTGCATTTGAAATGATCAAAGGCGCCTCTCCAGTATTAGTGAATTTGAATGTTTTTTCCACAATATCACCGTCGTTGATCGTGCCAAAATCGTGATCTTCTTGCTCAAATCCGAAAGATGGAAGTGGGCCTTCGGGTCTTACTTCAGGTTCTGCAGCTTTCGGTTGGTTGGTCTGGGCAGTTGGCCTGGCCGGTACCGCACCTCCCCCATTTAACTGAGTCTCCAGGGCGATTACTTTACCTTCAAGATCACGTACTCTTTCTTCCAGATCTCCTGTACAGCTCGAGAATACGAGTACACCAGCGATCATAAATAGATAATTTAACTTTTTCATTTTTTGTCTGTTTATTTCAAATTGATAATTGGTGGCCAAAAGTAGTAAAGTCTGCCTACAGCGCCTAGTTTGTTATTCCCAATGATTTGTTAATGTCCGCGGATTATTTGGATTTGATCTGGCTGATCAACCCATTCACATCTTCTAGTAATTTTTCGGCTTTCCCTTTGGTTTCGCTCACTACCTTCTTTCCCTTTTTCTTTTCGCTATTGTCCACCTTTTCTGCTCCATCCACCAGCTCATTGGCCAACTCTTCCAACCGTTTCTTGTATTTGTCTATTTGAAACGAAAGACGATCTCGGGTATTGGTTCCCTTGTCGGGAGCGAACAAAATTCCAAGAATAGCACCTGTTAAAATTCCAAAAAGAAATGCGAAAAATGAACCACCTGATCTAGACATAATGTACTTTTTTAAATGCTTATTTGTTATCTATCAGCCCTCTACCCGTCTTTTTGATAACGCCCTCCGAAGTTAGCTGGTTTGCCAAAACATCCAAAATCCCATTCACAAATTGTTTGCTTTTTGGCGTGCTATATAGTTTACAAATCTCAATGTATTCGTTGATGGTCACCTTCATGGGGATGCTTCTGCAATGCATCATTTCAGCTAAAGCCATTTTCAGAATAATCTTATCTGTGATTGCCAATCGTGACACATCCCAGTTTTTGGTGCGCTGACCTATCAGACCCTCCAGATAATCATCCTCCTTGATGGTTGCGTCATAGATGGTCTCAAAAAACTTAAAATCCTCTTCCTCATTGACGCTAATAGTTTTCAATTCCAACGGCTCATTCAAGTCAGACTCATATCCCTGAATGGTCTTGGTAAGCATGCTTTTTATAATGGTTCCGTTCTCTGACCATCGTGCATCCTCCAGTTCCCAGTGCTCAACTATTTCCTCTTTTTTGAAAATGATTTTTTTATAAAAATGAACCAATGCATCTACGTGCTCTTGGAGAGTTGGCGATTCTTTTTGTTGGTACGAATTAAAGGTTTCGTCCTCTTGGAGAACATCCTTGAACCATGTTTTGAGCAATGAGGCATCCGCTTGCCAGCTGAGCTTCTGGGTAGTTACCTCACGTTGCAGATCCTGAAGTGAATTCAAGGAATCAATCACTGGGTTGTTGATGAAGTGGTGATGCCAAACTTGATTTTTACCGAATCTGGAAGCCTCTCTTTTCTCCTTATCCAGTAGCTCTATGTGCTGAAATTCCCCAGGTAAGAGCAAGAATTTATAATAGACGTTTTGGATGTCGTGTGTGGCGCTCAGCATCTGCTTTCTTACCCGAGAAGCTTCACTGTTGACTTGCAAATAATAAGAGTCAATTGCCTCTGAGACTTCATCGAATACTTCGTCAGCAGTTGCTTGGGTCGGCTCAATTTTCTTACGTAATAAATTTTCGTCGTAGAGAGTGAGCGCCTGTTTTCGGTGTGCATCTATTTCCTCCGTATCAGACAGATCGTGATCGGCGGCCGTAGCTGTAAAAGTGCGTTCAAGCTCATCACGAACTACAGCTATCAACGACACTCGGGTCGTGTAGAAACTGTACAGTGCCTGCATGGCTTTGATTCGAAGAATTCTACGATTGAGCATATGGGTTGTAGTGATTAGTCAATTGGTTAACTAGTGAATCCAGCTTGAACAATAATTCTGACACAATAAAAAGAACGTCTATTTTTAAAATAACAAAAACTCAAATGACAAAAACAAAATCTCAATCAAGTAGGTAACTGCCAAAAAACATAATCAAAGCAGATAGCCCGCCCACCAAACCATCATTTCCATAAAACCAGTGCACAAATCAAACCCCAAGTTTCACTTTCCCAATCGTCTCAATTCTATCCAATGCCAGCTTCATTGCGGCGGCATGCGTCGTGACATTATTCTCCTCTGCGTGGCTGATCACATTCATACAAATACCAAAAATCTCCTCCGTCTGCTTGTACACTTTTTCTCGATTGTAGCTGCCCATCATTTCATAAAACACATTCGTAATGCCTCCAGAGTTGATCAAAAAATCCGGAGCATAAAGAATCCCTCGATCCTTAAGCATCTCGCCATGTACCGCCTCGTCTTCCAGCTGATTATTAGCAGCTCCTGCTACAATGTCACAGGTGAGTTGTGGAATGGTCTCGTCATTGAGCGTGGCTCCAAGTGCGCAGGGCGCATAGATATTCATCTCTTGATCATATACCGAATCCACGACTTGCACCTTATGCTTAGTTGTGACAGCCGCAATTTTTTCTTCAAAAATATCATTGATCAGTACCTCAGCACCCTCTTCCATCAAGTGATCAATAAGGTAGCACCCAACATGCCCAACACCCTGAACTAGCACCTTCCTGCCTTTCAGGGATTCTGACCCGTAGGCTTTTTTGGCAGACGCTTTCATGCCCACATACACCCCGTATGCTGTGACAGGACTTGGGTCACCTGATCCACCCATGGTCTCCGGAACACCCGTCACAAACGGTGTTTCCATACGGATGTATTCCATATCACGCATGCTCATATTTACATCCTCGGCGGTCCAATATTTCCCGTTTAGGCTGTTAATGAATTTTCCAAATCTACGGAGTAAAGCTTCGCTCTTGATCTTAGTGACATCCCCGATGATCACTGCCTTTCCTCCACCTATATTGAGTCCGGCAATGGCCGACTTGAATGTCATTCCTCGGGAAAGTCTGAGTACGTCCGTTACGGCTTCTTGTTCTGTTGCATAATTCCACATGCGCGTACCTCCCATGGCCGGCCCAAGGACGGTGTTGTGGATTCCAACGATGGCCTTTAGTCCTGTCGCCTCATCATGACAAAACACGAGCTGCTCATGATCCATGCTCGCCATGGAGTCAAAAAGAGTAGCCGTTTGGGGAACTGTTTGGGTCTCTATCATCGTATAGTTATTTAGTATCTTGCGGCCTTCTGCCGACAGGGCACAAAATTAGTTTTTTTAGGGAATAAACCCTCGTAAACTTCAAACGTTAATTCGGCACGTGAGAGACCTTAAACACATCAACAAATACTTACTCAAATACAAATGGCACTTGGTGTTTGGGACTGTATTTATAATCATTGCAAATATTCTCGGGATCATACCAGCCGTGGCAGTGAGATATGCCATCGAGCTGGTGCAAGAAAATTTTGCGCTTTTGGCAGGGACAGGTAACGACCTCCAATCAAATGAGTACTCGGCATTCGCTTCATCTGTATTTCTCTTAGCAGTTCTGATAATATCCACCGCCTTATTGCGCGGAGTGTTTATGTTTTTTATGCGTCAGACCATCATTGTGATGTCTCGTCATATTGAATACGATCTGAAGAACGAGGTTTTTAACCACTACCAGAAGCTTCCGCTTTCGTTCTATCGCAGAAATAATACGGGGGATTTAATGGCTCGGATTTCCGAAGATGTGAGCATGGTCAGGATGTATATCGGGCCGGCCATCATGTACGGAATCAATATGCTCACGCTTTTTTTGATGGTGATTCCCTACATGCTTTATATCAATTCGACACTCACGCTTTGGGCACTTCTTCCTCTCCCCATTTTATCACTCAGCATCTATTTTGTGAGTGACAAAATCAACAAACGATCAACGGAAATTCAAACCAGCCTATCGGGGCTTTCCACTTTTGTGCAAGAGGCTTTTTCAGGAATCAGGGTAATAAAATCGTTTGCCCGAGAGCAGCACATGGCTGGAGAATTTGATAAAGCGAGCGACGATTACAAGAACAAATCGCTGGGGCTTGCTAAGATTCAGGCGTATTTTTTTCCACTTGTCATGGGACTGATCGGCATGAGTGTGATTCTTACCGTGTATGTTGGTTCGCTCCAGGTGATGCAGGGAAACCTCACCACAGGACACATTGCCGAATTTATCATTTATGTAAATATGCTCACCTGGCCCGTGACCTCACTAGGCTGGATTACGAGTATTGTGCAGCGTGCCGGTGCTTCTCAAAAACGAATAAATGAATTCTTGTCTGTAGAAAATGACCTTGTATCTACCAAGAATTTGGAAGTCGAAATTGAAGGGCGGTTAGTTTTTGACCGGGTGGATTTCGTCTATCCAGATTCTGGAATTCAGGCCTTAAAAGAGGTGTCATTTGAAGTGGCTGCTGGAGAGTCCATCGCAGTGATTGGGACAACCGGATCTGGCAAATCCACGATTGCCAATTTGATTTGTAGAATGTTTGATGCTAAAGCTGGCGCCATCAGTATTGACGGGCGCCCAATTCAAGACTATTCTATTTCTACCCTTAGAAGGCAGATTGGCTATGTGCCACAGGATGTGTTTTTATTCTCAGACACGATCGAAAACAATATCTCTTTTGGGAATGATATGATGAGCAAGGAGGAGGTGATCCAGGCTGCTCGGGATGCCGATTTGTATGAAAATATTCAACAATTGCCGGATGGTTTCAAAACCAGAGTTGGCGAACGGGGAGTCACTCTATCGGGCGGTCAAAAACAACGTGTGTCCATCGCAAGGGCGGTGGCTCGAAAACCAAAAATCCTCATTCTGGACGATGCGCTATCGGCTGTGGACACCAAGACGGAAAATGCCATCCTCAATGCCATGAGCAGAATCATGAAAGACCGGACATCTGTGATTATTTCTCATAGAATCTCGTCCGCCAAGCTGGCTGACAAAATCATCGTGCTGGATGATGGCAAGCTGGTGGAGCAGGGTACGCACGCCTCGCTTCTGAAGGCAGGTGGTGTGTATAAAGATCTGCATGAAAAACAATTGGCTGGTGAGGAAGTGGAGGCTTAGTTGGTGAATTGGTTGAATGCCTAAATTGTAGATCAGTCTACCAAAAATCTCTTTTCCCAGAATTTTGATTTAGTGATTTCTTCAGCTTTTGCCACTCAAAGAAATAGACCAGACGCATGGTCCAAGTCCCGTATTTGAATTTCACATCAGCTTCATCTCCCTGATACGATAACGGGGATTTGACTAGATTCATAAGAGGCCGATCATACATCAGATCAACACCTAACCAATCAATGAATTTTATGGTGGTACCAAAGCGATAGTTAACGCTTACCTCTCTCATGGAATTGCGCGCCATCTCTTCAAACTCTTCCAATCCGCTAGACTCATAACGAAAAAACTCTACTCGTGTATTTACAGAAAAGCCGCCATTCAGAAAAAATCCTTTAGACGCTTCATACTGGATTTCCAAAGGCACATGTAGATCAGCAAAAGTTCTGCGCTCATAAAATACGTCATCATTAGTCTTGGTATTCACCACCCTCACATCCACGGGTGTCTTCGTCCCATCAATTCCTGTCCGAAAAAGAAGGGTTTCGTTTATTTGGTAGGTGAGCATAAAAGCACCTGATGGATAGCGTAGTGATTTTTTAGAAAAACTATACTCCAGCGTATCCGTGAGCCGCACACTTTCAACCGCCTGATCCGATCCCAACTTCCAACCAAACTGGAGCTGGTGACTCCATTGACCAAAAAGACCAAGAGGTAACAAACAGATAGCGAGAGCTAAAAATCCTTTCATACTTCTGAATCAAAGGTCATCAACTTTAGCCGTTTGATCCTTTTTGCCAAGATTGAAATAGTAGACAAGTTTGCCAGTTGCCATAGCATAAGTGCTTACGGGTTTTACAGTTTTTTCATAGAGTAAAACTGATCCTTTTGTGGGTATGGATAAATACCTTGTTATCAACAACTCTAAACCAACTCTTTTCACCGGACGTGCTCCAATTCCTAAACGATAGGCCAGCACAAAATCCCTAAAAATATCAGTGCCTTCATCTACCTGATCCAATTCCTGATTGCTCCAATAATTTTTATCGGAAGCTAAAAAGATGAATCTAGCATCCTTTTTTTTAAATCGAAACGATCCATCAACTCCACCGAAACCATAGATCTTTTTCAACAACTTTATCCGCAAATCCGCAATCGCCCTTATTTCATAGAAATTGAACAACTGATAGACTTCCGAATAATTTGTAGGAGAGGAATTATTTAGAAATTTTCTAATCGCCAATGAATTGGATCCCGTCCTGTATCCTAACCCGATTCTGGTTTTGATATTTTTGTACAGAGGCTTCTCAATAACTAGTGAAGCCTCAAATGAGCTGGAGTATTCATGAAATTGAGCCGAGATAGTATCATTCACTTGAGCATATGGCCACTCAAAACCCTGGTCAATTCGAGAACCAAAGTGAAACTGCAACTTCTCTTGAGCCGGAAGCACATAAAACGCGGCAGTAGCTAACAGGTAAATTAAATTCCTAAAAAACATACACTTATGGACAATTCAACCTAGTCACTACCCTCAAATAAGCGTCGGAATATTTATGAGTCGGGCCATTCCAATCTATTCTGAATTCAGTTTCCTCACCGCAACCTTTTTTGTAAAATTTTGAAATCTCAAAAGTAAACAAATCATCATGACGCCCTGGAATGCAATTGAAGCTTTCTTTCTCCGTTGGCCAATCAATACAGTTACCTGCACAGGTAAGGCCAGGGCATCCTACATTTCCTGAGCCAAATATTGAACCGACAGAATCCTTTTCCCAAAACCACAACAAGTAAGTCTCACCTTCTTTCCAACTGAAAATATTATTTCCCCTTGACCCATTTACTGGCCACCAAGTGTGTTTTATATAATTCCTCCTGGAAGGTTCCCATTTCCCAAATTCGATAGCTTTTGTTTCGTAAATATTATCGTTGGGTTCATTATTACTCTCCAGTATAAACCCAAAGAAACAGTTCCGGTGCACCTGAAACCCATGATTCAATGTCTTTAAGCCCATGTAGTTTAGTGTGATGCAGAATCAACATTAAACGTACAGGGGGGGGGGGCATGACAATTCCAAACAATCTGATAATTATTTTTCCACAGGTCTCATTCCGGTAATATCAATTGATAATAGTTCAGTCAACTGTTATTACACAAATGGTTTGCCTAAATGAGTAAGTGAGTCCAGTCACTCAACAAACCCCTCGATCCGCATGCTATCATCGGAGTAGTAGGTCTCATAGAAGAAGGCTACTACATCGCCATTTTTTGCGGCTGCTTCACGGATCATTTCTTCGATACTGTCCATTGTTGGCCGTACCATCCTGCTCATGGTGAGGAAAACCGTGAAGCGTTTTTGACAAGAAACTTCAATAACTTCCTCATCGCCCATGGGCAGCTCTCCACTGGAGCCACGAATCGCTACGCCCAAAAATTGATCTATGGACTTGTTCGTTCCTGTCGGGTAATTGACTATTGATAGGAAATTGAACTGGCGCTTGGTATCGTCCATTTCACCGAGCTTCATGATCTCATCTTTGACAAGGGAATTTTCCTTGTCCTTCTCCACCCAGTTTCGATACTTTTCAAAAAGCAGCCTCACCTCCTTTGAGTCAGGTTTCCCATCATAGCTTACCCCAGCTACATATCTAACGATCCCCTTCTGTTCGTAAACCTTCAGATCATTGACACCCGATATGATTCCTCCCATCAGATAATACACGCACCCCAGAGTGATGAAAAGGAAGAGTGCGGAAAGAGAGAGGTAGATGATTTTTGCTCGTTTGCTCATTCGTAGTGATTGGTTAACCAGTTAATTAGCTGACTAGTAATCTGTTAATAAGTTAGACCAGTCATGAGCCACAAAATTGGTTTTTTTTTAGGACTCCAGGGCAACCTCTTTGTATTGCATGCGGTGGAGGTTGGCATAATATCCATCTTTTTCGAGCAGTGAAGTATGGCTTCCTCGCTCCACAATTTTTCCGTGATCCATTACCAAAATCTGATCGACATTTTGAACGGTCGATAATCGGTGGGCTATCACGATGGACGTTCGTCCTTTCATTAGACTTTGTATCGCCGACTGAATCAGTTCTTCCGTTTCTGAATCTACACTAGAGGTCGCTTCATCCAACACGATTATTTTCGGATCATACACCATGGCTCGCACAAACGAAATCAACTGCCTCTGACCCACAGAAAGGGTAGCTCCTCTTTCCATCACGTTGTAATCAAAACCACCCGGAAGTCGCTCAATAAATTCCTTGGCGCCAACCAATTCTGCTGCTTCGATAACCTGCTCTCTCGGGATGTCTTCATTGCGAAGCGTGATATTGTTGTAAATAGAATCTGAAAATAGAAACACATCCTGCAACACCACGGCAATGTGCGAACGCACATTATTCAAATCATATTCACGAATATCCTTTCCGTCCAGACTGATCTCGCCTTCATTTATTTCATAAAATCGACTAAGTAAATTGATAACTGAACTTTTACCAGCACCCGTTGCGCCCACCAACGCCAGGCTATTTCCTGCCGGCACATCAAAAGAAATATCTTGTAGCACCCAATCCTCTTCTGAGTAAGCAAACTTCACTTTGTCGAAAACTACATCTCCCTTTATATGATCAATAGTAAAATCACCCGTGTCAGATATATGCTCCTTGCTGTCTAGCAATTTTACAATTCTGTTGGTACTTACAATCCCCATTTGCAGGATATTGAACCGATCTGCAATCATCCGGATGGGTCGAAAAAACATCTGAATGTACATGATGAAGGCGATCAACGTTCCAATTTCCACCTCTCCTTTCACCACACTACCCGCACCGTACCAGATGATTAATCCTATCCCTCCAGCCTGAATGACTTCTGCTATAGGGAAATAAACGGAGTAATACAGCACCGATCTAATATTTGCCTTTCTATGTTCCTGATTTATTTCATTGAATTTTGCCAGCTCTCTTTTCTCCGCATTGAATATCTGAACAATGTTCATTCCCGTGATATGCTCCTGCACGAAGGTGTTCAGGTTGGAGACAGCCGTGCGCACATTGTTGAAGGAGACTTTGATCTTTTCCTTAAAAACATATGTGGCCAATAGAAGCAGTGGCACCAACGCCAGGCTCACTAGAGCCAACTTCCAATTCATCGAGAGCATCATGCCAAAAATGAAAAGCAGCATCAGCACATCCCCGATCATGGCGGCAATGCCTTGGGTGAAAACCTCTGCCAGAGTTTCAATGTCTGAGACACTTCGGGTAACCAATTGCCCGATAGGCGTCTTGTCAAAAAACTTCAATTTCAACCCTTGAATATGCCGATACAATTTGATCCGAATATCCTTGATGATATGCTGCCCCAGCCAACCCGCGAGGTACGTATGAAAATATTGTATGATCGCTTGACCAATCAGAAGGCCAACGAGCAACATAATCATGTTGACCAATCCGGGGTAATCTCTATTTGTAAGCTCCTCATCAATCGTGATCCCGACAATCCAAGGACGAAGTGGGCCGGCTGCCGCCAAAAGAATGGTAAGGAGAACCAATATCCAGAATTTCTCCTTGTACGGTCGGGCAAACACGAACAATCGCTTCAGGACTTTGATGTCCATTATTTTACCGCTCTGTGCTTGTTCTTTTTCCAAGGTTATAAATAAATGTCTTCAGAATACTCAACTGCGTCAAGATACAGCCCATCTGGCGAAACAGATCGTCCTGCTTTACTTCGGTTCTTGCTTTCTAGGATTTCTTTCAATTGGTCAATGCTTGTTCGTTTCGTACCCACATCCAGCAAAGTGCCGACGAGTGCCCTTACCATACCACGCAAGAATCGATTGGCTCGAATAAAGAAAACGTATCCATTTGCTGTGAGTTCCCAGCGCGCATCAAAAATCTCACAATTAAAGTTATTTACTTCGGTGTGTATCTTGCTGAATGACTCAAAATCCATCTGATTCATCAATACGTCAATCGCCTCATTGATCAAATCGACATCAAGTGCTTGATGAAAGAAATAGGACGAATTTTCGACAAAGGGTTCTTTCTGTGCGTGAATAAAATATCTGTACGATCGGCTCGTCGCATCAAACCGGGCATGTGCTTTAGGACTCACTAACCTCAGGCTTCTGATCGCAATATCCCTCGGCAACAAGGAATTCAATTTATACATAAATTCTTCCCCATTTAAAATTTCATCACAATCCAAATGAACAATCTGTTGGTTTGCGTGTACACCTGCATCTGTCCGGCCACTCCCCAGTGTCTCTGTCGGGTTTTTGAGGAGGGTGGCTAAGGCTGTGTTTAATTCCGCCTGCACCGTATTGGCATTGGACTGGATCTGCCATCCACTGTAGTTAGTCCCTTTATAGCTGATGTCGAGGAAGTAGCGCACGTCGCAAAATAACCGCTTATTCCCTTGTCGACAGATATGGATTCATTTGTTTTGCCAAAAAATAATAAAATGATTCAACGCATACAGTCCGTCTTTCTATTAATCATGGCACTCATCATGCTGACCATGCTGTTCTTGCCTATTTGGGTGAAAGGCAATCCTGATACTGAAGAGCTGGTCGTACTCAATTCTTTCAATTTAACCCACTCGCAAGGTTTAGTGAAAGAAGTGGTTGCTCAGAAGAGTACAATTTATATTTCGATCCTCGTGTCACTGTCGGCAGGGCTCTCTATTTTCTCCATTTTTCAATACAAAAACAGACTCAATCAGATCAAGCTTGGGGCACTGAATTCCATCTTCGGAATGGCAATCGTATTGACAAGTTTGTATTTCACCAGCAAAGGACAAGCCTTGCTTGACCCACAACTGGCTGGTGAATATAAAATTGGATTCTTTATTCCGGTCATGGCCTTGGTATTTAATACCCTCGCCAATCGCTTTATCAAAAGAGACGAAAAGCTGGTGCAGGATTCAAATCGAATGAGATAGCCTGGTCAAATTCCAGTGGACAAAAAGCAAATGACAAAATTGGGTTTGGAATCAGCAATTAGGCGAAACACACATTGAGGATTGGCTGGTGTTCGCCGAAATGAGAATAACACCATTCGCGCAGCTGAGTAATTTCCTCCGGGATCAGTGCCTCAATGGCTTTTCGTAATTCCTTTTCAAATAATGTAGTATCAAAACTCACTTTGGACAATACTGTTTTGAAATATTCGAGCATATAGTGAAAGTTTGTTAAAACGTAAACCGATGGTGTAAAAACGCCCTCGGGTGGTGTAAGTTTCTGTAGCAGTAATATAAAGAATTTTTACATTTGAGCCTTCATAAAAAAGGCAACTTATGAAACGACCATGGTCGGATTAATCATCAAATGGATGAGTATAGATATGGGCGTTCTATATGGCAACTGAAAAATCAATTATTAACATATGAAAACAACGAAAGTCGCTGTTTTATGTTTTTGTTTCATTCTCCTAAATACGACTTTGTCGTGGGGACAGGAAATTTCTGTTGCCCTTGGAGCAGACAAAATTGCCAAAAATCAATATTTTTCTATTTCCGTCAAAATAGAAAACGATAACATAAAAGAGTACACCCCCTTCCCGGACATACATGGTTTTGTGAAGCGAGGCACGTCTTCGTCTTCGAATACCTCATTTGTTAATGGCAAGGTTTCTTCCTCCCATTCGATCATTCAGAATTACCAACCGACGGCCGAAGGTTCCTTTGAATTGCGTTCTTTTAGAATGACCATCAATGGCAAAACGGTCACTGTTCGAGGGAAGAAAATTGAAGTAGGCCCAGCCATCCAGCAGCGGCGAAGAAGTGCATTTTCTCATCAGGATCCGATTGATAATTTCTTTGGTCAACGATCACAGCCCGCAGAATATGTGGATGTCAAGGCCGATGCATTTCTTGCGCTATCCACTAGCAAAAGCGAGGTGTATGTAGGGGAGGGATTCACAGCAACTTTAGCTTTCTATGTGTCCTCCGCCAATCGTGCCGACATGCGGTTTTTTGATTTGGGAAAACAGGTCACCGAAATTGTGAAAAAATTGAAGCCCGAGAGATGTTGGGAGGAAAATTTCAATGTGGAGAACATCAATGGTGAACCCGTGACGATCAATGGCAAATCCTTTACCAAGTACAAAGTATATCAGACGGCCTTCTTTCCACTCAATGTCCAGGATATCAGTTTCCCGGCAGTGAATCTCGAATTGATAAAATATAATGTCGCCAAAAACCCTTCCTTCTTCGGCAGAAATCGGCAAGAGGATAAGCAATCCTTTCGGTCGAGACCAAAGACGGTAAAAGTGAAGAATCTTCCGCAACATCCGCTAATGGAAAGTGTATCAGTCGGAGACTATCGTTTGCACGAAAATGCGGAGACGACTGATCTGAAAACGGGGCAGAGTTTCAACTATTCTTTCGATGTGATTGGAGCAGGGAATATCAGCGCCATCGCTGAGCCTAAAATGCCGGAGGATGGGAATTTCGATTTCTATTCTCCAAATACACAGCAACGTGTGAACCGCTCCAATGGGCGAATCTCAGGCGCAAAATCGTTCAATTATTATGGTATCCCCAATGAACCTGGCGAATACCCATTGGCAGATTATTTTAATTGGATCTTCTTCAATACGCGTACGGATCGGTACGATACTTTAACGTCTGAATTGGTCGTGAACGTGACGGGTGAAAGTCGCAAGAACGAATATATTCTTTCCAATGACGTGGGTGAATTTTATGATCGTATTACAAGTGAGAATAACGATCTTCAGTCCATTGACAAAGATCGTGTAAGGCGAATGATTGCAAATGGTTTCATCTTGCTTATGTTTGGGCTAACCGCCTTTGTGGTGTTTAGGAAAGTTTGAAGTTTCGCCACCCGTTTTTTGTTGTAAAACAACAATTCCATTAAGAACAGGTATCTTTGAATTTACATTTCGGGCAATTCATGAGATCAACTAATTTAATCCAAAGTATATTTATTTTTCTATTTCTCTGCTCAATTCCTTTTATCGGAAAAGGACAGCCACGGATCATAAAATCTCAACAAGTCTAATTTGAAGCACCCGAAGTTTTCAGTTTTTGGATTACTGGAGTTTTGCTTTATGAAATAAGAAGCTCTGAAATCTATGTGAGAATCGAAAAAGGAAGGATAGAAAAAAATCCACTGGAAAAACTTAGAGATTATCACCCATTTTTGTCTTCTATTTTCATTTCACTCTCATCCGAAAATGATGGTATATGGAGCAGGTCTCACCATAGCAATAAAATAGCTATTGAAGCTCCATCGCCTTTGCTGGGTGAGTATTTTGATTTGTCCTGCCTTCCCGAAATTCAATGTTATGAATTTATCATACCTGTAGATAGTGAAATTGATTTGAGCAAATATTGGTTAACACTCACTCTTCAACGTGCAAAAAATCCAAATTCAGCTTGGTGGCATGCTCATAATAATTTTTACTCAAGCAGTTTCATTCTTAAGGAATAGAATGGACTCTATATACCCGTCATTGGCGGTATATTTGCCCTCATGAACACCCTCGGGCACAATTTTAGAATTACTTCTTTCGGCGAATCACACGGTGTAGGTGTAGGTGTCGTTGTAGATGGTTGTCCACCTGGACTCAAATTGGATTTGGGTTTTATTCAAAAAGAATTGGATCGACGAAAGCCTGGCCAATCCAAGATCACAACACAAAGAAAGGAATCAGACGAATTTCAAATCCTATCAGGCGTATTTGAAAAAATAACTACAGGTGCGCCCATCACGATTTTTATTCCCAATGAAGATCAGAAGAGCAAAGACTACTCCCATATCAAGGAGCAGTTTCGCCCTTCACATGCAGATTTCACTTATCAAGAGAAGTATGGAATCAGAGACTATCGCGGAGGTGGCCGTAGCTCAGCGCGCATCACAGCCGGGTGGGTAGCTGCCGGAGCAGTGGCCAAACAAGTGTTGGAAGACATTTCGATTCAAGCGTTTGTCTCTCAAGTGGGTGAGCTGAAAGTGGATGAGGATTACTCAACATTTGATTTTGATGAAATAGAAAAAAATGCTGTAAGATGCCCTGATCCAAAAGTGGCTGAGGAGATGTTCAAGCTTATTGATTCGGTGCGAAAAGAGGGCGACACAATAGGAGGAGTCGTGACCTGTGTGATCAGAAATATGCCCGTTGGTTTGGGCGAACCTGTCTTTGGAAAGCTACATGCCGAGCTGGGCAAAGCAATGCTTTCCATCAATGCTGTGAAGGGTTTTGAATACGGTAGCGGATTTGCTGGATCATCCATGCGTGGCTCAGCACACAATGATGCTATCGAAAACAAGGACGGAGCGATCACAACAAAAACCAATTTTTCCGGAGGTATTCAAGGGGGCATCTCCAATGGTGAGGACATCTATTTCCGAGTGGCCTTCAAGCCTGTGGCCACCATCATGCGAGACCAACAAAGTGTTGACAAAGACGGAAACGAAGTAATGGTCTCGGGCAAAGGGCGACACGATCCCTGTGTAGTACCAAGAGCCGTACCGATTGTTGAGGCACTGGCCGCTTGTGTGTTGGTAGATTTGTCGAGCTGAACATACTCGATATTTGTACCTCCCCAGCGTACGCTCAAACCATGCCTTGGACATATCATCCACTCAACGTCAAATTGGACTAGTTCTGGATTTTGATCTTCATCATTGTGGCGATACTTAGTGCCCGAGTTTTAATTTGTTCGGCATTGACTCCAGCAAATAGCTCATCGGTTGTTGCATTGAACATTTCTAGCCAGCGATCAAAATGCTCGTACGTCATTGGCGACTTTTCATGTAGATCGAGATGAACTTTCATCGGGTTACCTTGGTAAGTCCCCCTGTGAAAGAGCGTACTCTCCCAGAAATCATACATTTTCGGAAGGTGTTTTTCAAGATCGAGTGGTACGACTTCTGTAAAAAAATGCTTGATTTCACTATCCTCAAGGGCTTTTCTGTAAAACTCATCGATCAAAACAATAATGTCGTTTCTGTTTTCAATGTCTGCCATTAGTCGAGCTGTCTATCCGCAATTGGAGTTGAGTTGTCTTTAAATTTCATGGCAAGTTAAGATCAACTAAATTTGCAAACAATGAAAACGAAGAACGAAATAGTAGCCAATTGGCTTCCGAGATACACAGGTCAAGAACTTGATAAATTTGGACAATATATTCTCCTCACGAATTTCGGGAATTACGTGAAAATGTTTGCCGAGATTCATGACGTACCGGTGATTGGCGAAGATAAACCCATGCAGGTAGCCACGGCAGATAATATCACGATGATCAATTTTGGGATGGGCTCTGCAAATGCCGCAACAGTCACGGATCTGCTCACAGCGATCAAGCCCAATGCTGCTCTTTTCTTGGGGAAATGTGGAGGGCTAAAAAAGAAAAATAAAGTTGGTGACTTGGTTTTGCCAATAGCCGCTATTCGCGGTGAGGGTACATCCAATGATTATATGCCACCAGAAGTACCCGCACTGCCAGCCTTTGCTTTGCAGAAGGCCATCTCAACGACCATCCGTGAACATGAAAAAGACTACTGGACAGGGACCGTATTCACCACGAACCGACGGGTGTGGGAACACGATGAAGAATTCAAAAAGTATCTAACCAAGATACGCGCCATGGCCATTGATATGGAAACGGCTACCATCTTCACTGCAGCCTTTCGCAATGAAATACCTGCCGGGGCTTTACTTCTTGTTTCAGACATTCCGATGATTCCAGAAGGAGTGAAAACAGATGCCAGCGACAAAGCTGTCACCTCCGACTATGTTACAGAACATCTACAAATTGGTATTGACTCGCTTAAGCAATTGATCAACGGCTCAGCTACTGTGAAGCACTTGAAGTTTTAGGCTAGTGATTGGATGATTTGTTAAATGGTTAATTAGGGTCTGCTGAAAAACTCAAGTTGATTTGTTTTACTATTCTGTTTTGCCCTAAAGCCGGGCAGGCGCCTACTTTCTGTCTTGATACAGAAAGTAGGCAAACCTGCCTGCGGTAGGCAGGGAAATCAAGGCTGCATGAAAAAGTCTAAAAATCCGTTCCAATGCCTAAAATCCACCAAACTTCCAGCCGCACCAGCCTGCTCGGGCAAGGGTGTATTTTTGTCGGCAGTGTAGCGGATTTTCTTAACGCCATTTTCATGAGGCCGATCCATACCACTAATGTGCACGGGTTTTTAGTGCAATTGCCATTTTTGTGTGCACCTAAAATTAGCAATACGCTAAAAATCCACCCCTGGTAATATGGAGTTATAGATTTCGCCTTGGTTTTAGTTTCTCAGCAGACCCTAATTAGTGGCAGTATCTTTTGAGTTTGATATTGACTGTACCTGTTTTAAATTTGGTTCTACTGTTATTTTAATGGAAATACGGTTTTACATTTAGGGTTGCTAAAACGCTAAGTATCCAAATTCCCTACTGACGCAATTGATATTTACTTTTTTCATTTTCTTTTTTGCTCAAAAAGAAAACGAAACAAAAGAAAAGGAGCCCACGAAAAAGGCCATTCTCCCCGCTAAACGCACATCCCGCCCTGCGAATCCGGCTAGCACTCTTGTCCCAAATGTCCCACACTTTCGTGGACAACACACCCGCCGTTTCGCACTACACCAAATCCATAATTCCAACTACCCATTAAATTCGTGGTAGAACCTTAAATTTTAAAGGCCATCCTGATCTCATATATTAAGATCAAGACAGCCTCCTTTAATTCTTAAGGTGATTCAAATTGTTGACTAGCTCACCAAATAACTAATCAACTAATCACTACTTTCCTTCTTCATACCTTCTACTCACCTCGTCCCAGTTTATTACGTTGAAGAAAGCTTGGATATAATCTGGTCGTCGGTTTTGATAGTTCAGGTAATACGCATGCTCCCAAACGTCCATGCCTAAGATTGGCGTTCCTCCACATGGTACTTCTGACATCAATGGATTGTCCTGATTCGGCGTAGAGCAAACATCCACTCGGCCACCAGCATGCACACAAAGCCATGCCCAGCCAGACCCGAATCGAGTAGCTCCCGCTTTTGCGAACGCTTCTTTGAAGCCATCAAATGACCCTAGTCCTTCGTTGATCGCATCTGCCAATGTGCCTGAAGGCTCCCCGCCTCCATTCGGACTCATCACCGTCCAGAAAAGCGAGTGGTTGAAATGTCCTCCGCCATTGTTGCGAACGGCAGCCACATCCGAGTGATCTCGGCAAAGCTCTTCGATAGATTTTCCGTCCATGTCGGTACCGGCGATCGCACCATTCAAATTGGTAATGTATGCATTGTGATGTTTGCCATGATGAATTTCCATCGTGGCAGTATCAATGTGCGGGTTCAATGCATCGTGTGGATAGGGGAGGTTAGGTAATTCAAAAGCCATAATTATTATTATTTTTAGTTAATTCTATTTGATAACAAATTTAGGCGCAAAAAATTCACTCTCGCATTTTCTTAAAAAATTCCTCGATCAATATTTCTGCATGTGAAGCCATTAGTCCAGATTCGACTTTGGTTTTTGGATGAATAATTTTCTTGCTGGTTTGAGAATACCCACGCTTTTCGTCGCTTGCGGCAAAAACCACTCGCCCGATCTGAGACCAGTATAAAGCCCCTCCACACATGTTACAGGGTTCAAGCGAGACAAAAAGGCTACACTCATTCAAATATTTTGAGCCGAGATAGTTCTGAGCCGAGGTGATCGCCAGCATTTCCGCATGGGCGGTGATATCCTGAAGCCGCTCGGTTTGATTGTGCGCTTTCGCAATGATTTTGTTTTCGCAAACGATTACCGCCCCCACAGGTATTTCTTTTTCTTCAAGGGCAAGTTCAGCTTCGTACAGCGCTTGCTTCATGTAGTATTCATCAGAATGAATTTGGAGTTCCATCTATTTTTCGCCCTCTATGATCTCCACGCTATCCATTGCTTCTTGGATGGCTGACTGCCAATAATTCTTCATTCTCGCCGAAGAAGTAAACCTGAATATTAAAATTCCATTTTCCACAATAGCATATTGGATGTAGGTATAATCTGATCTTCGTTTGGCTTCTTTGAAAGCATTGGGCGCATCGACCACTTGTCCTGCAAATTCGAAAACAATAAATTTTCTCCCATTGATTGCCTTGATTTCTTCCTGAATCATGTCTACCTGATCGTAAATATTTAAGATATTGGCTTTATAGAATTGACTGAGCAATTCCTCATCTGCTTCACTCCAGCGCAGCTGCGATTTGTTCACCGAAAGATCTGACCGCCGATCCTGACTGACAAAACTCGCCAACGTTGTGGAAGTTGTTCGTTGTAGGGTGGGTGGCTCCTGTTTCAATTCCAACGGAACTTTCATTGAAAGTTCATCCGTTAGTTCGTGAGGAACAAGTACAACTTGTGCCTGCGACAGAAGTGGAATTATAACTGCAAATGAAAATAGAATGGGTTTCATGGATATTGCCGATAAGGTGCTACACTAACGTGGTTTTCTTGAAAGATGCAATTTGCAACGAAACTCGCACTAATTAACTAATCAACCAATTAACTAATCAGCTAACAATATCTAGATTTGCGCCTGTTTTATCTACGATATATAATTTCAGGAAATTTATGTACAGGACACATACCTGCGGTGAGCTAAGAAAGGAGCATGTTGGGACGCACGTCATATTGGCCGGATGGGCACAAAAGAGCCGAGACAAGGGTGGGAGACTATGGATAGATTTGAGGGATCGGTATGGACTAACCCAATTGATGTTTGGCGAAGAAGTAACTGAGCGAAACGTACTTGAAACAAGCCGTGAAGTGGGCCGTGAATTTGTGCTACAGGTGGAAGGGGAAGTGATCGAGCGAGAATCCAAGAATCCGAATATGTCCACGGGAGCTATCGAGATTCATGTGGACAAATTGACCATTCTGAATAAATCTGAAGTTCCTCCATTTTTGATCGAAGACGAGACTGATGGTGGAGAAGAGTTACGAATGCAATACCGCTACCTTGACCTTCGTCGAAATCCCGTTCGTGAGAATCTCCAACTTCGCCACAAACTTCTGCAAGCCACTCGAAGTTATCTGGATGAAAAAGACTTCATGGAGGTAGAGACCCCCTATCTGATTAAGTCCACACCCGAGGGTGCTCGTGATTTTGTGGTGCCCTCTCGTATGAATGAAGGGCAGTTTTATGCCCTTCCACAATCTCCACAAACCTTCAAACAACTGTTGATGGTGGCGGGATTTGACAAATATTTCCAAGTCGTGCGCTGCTTTCGAGACGAAGATTTGCGCGCAGATAGACAACCAGAGTTTACACAGATAGATTGTGAAATGGCCTTTGTGGAACAAGAAGATATTCTTCGAATGTTCGAGGGATTTGCCAAGCACATTTATAAAGAAGTCAAGGGAATTGATCTCCCTGATTTTCAGCGAATGTCGTACGATGATGCCCTGCGCTTGTATGGCTCGGACAAACCAGATCTTCGATTCGGGATGGAGTTCAAAGAGATGAACGACCTCACGCAGAGCAATGGATTCGTGGTTTTTGATTCTGCCGAACTGGTTGTAGGGATCAAGGCAGAAGGATGTGCTGAGTATACTAGAAAGCAACTCGATGCGCTCACAGACTTTGTACGTAAACCACAAATTGGTGCAAAAGGGTTGGTCTATTTGAAGTGCAATTCAGACGGAACGTTTAAGTCGTCCGTGGATAAATTTTACTCGCAAGATGACCTCAGGGCTTGGGCAGAAAGATTCGATGCTACGCCTGGGGATTTACTTCTGCTGATGTCGGGCGACACAGACAAAACGAGAAAAGCGATGAATGACCTTCGTTTGGAGATGGGCAATCAGCTTGGTTTACGAACGGAGAAAGAAGGTGAGCCACTGAAAGTGGCTCCATTGTGGGTGGTTGATTTTCCACTTTTGGAATGGGACCAAGAGGATGAGCGCTACCATGCTATGCACCATCCGTTCACTTCGCCAAAGACTGAAGACATTGCCAAGATGGAGAGTGATCCAGGTGCGGTGAGAGCCAATGCCTACGATTTGGTCATCAATGGTGTCGAGGCTGGAGGTGGAAGTATTCGTATCCACGATCGTGAGTTACAAGCCAAAATGTTCAAACTTCTAGGGTTTTCTGATGAGGAAGCAAAAGCCCAATTCGGATTTTTAATGGATGCTTTTGAGTACGGTGCGCCACCCCATGGCGGCATTGCCTTGGGCTTTGATCGACTTTGTGCGATCTTGTCTGGGCAGGAAAGTATTCGGGACTTCATCGCTTTCCCGAAGAACAATAGTGGCCGTGATGTGATGATAGATTCCCCCTCAAACATCGCAACTGAACAACTCGACGAACTTGGATTATCACTAAAATGAGGTTGTTCATCCATTTTTATGCTAAATTGATCTCGCAATAATGCTAATCACATGACTTCAAGATTTCTACTTTACGCCACCCCTTTCTTACTTCTGTTCATTGGCCTTTCGCTTTTTGAGCCATTTTTATGGCGTGAATATTTTGCCAATACGGATATTGACCGACTAGAGGGCAAAGAATTCATGGTGATTGCCCACAAAGGAGCTGCAAAGCAAGCACCTGAAAACACGCTTGCAGCCATCCAAAAGGCGCTGGATTTGCGGGTGGATATGATTGAGATCGATGCTCGCCATACGGCGGATGAAGAAATTGTGGTGTTTCATGATGCAACCTTAGCAAGAGTGGCGAGGGATTCTGTCGGGCATCACCTGACTGATCAGGACAGTGTGCATAATTATACCCTTGAGGAAATTAAGCAATTTGATGTTGGAAGTTGGTTTGCTGACCCTTTTAAAACTGAAAAAATTCCTACGCTGAAAGAAGTGCTGGATTTGGTGAATAAACACAATACTGAATTCAATGATGATGTGGTCATCCTTGTAGAAATCAAACATATGAATCACCCGCATTACCATGATTTTGCCGAAAAAATGGTGGAAGCGATTAAGAATGAACCGAATGGAGAAGACTGGATATTTGTGCAATCGTATGACAATGAATATTTGGAGGACATCCATGAATTGGACTCTCTCATTCAAACCAAACAACTGATGATTGGGGAAGATTCTACGCCGCTGATCGCTTTTTATGTTGAGACTAAAGCCCACTTGGGACATGCCAAAGAAAGCAATCGCATGAAGGCGCTCAATCCTGAGTGGAAAACCCTGTCTCCTCGGCGAGTATTTGCGCTCCATGCCGGAGGGTATGAGGTGTATGCCTATTCGGATGATTCCAATGAATTAGTCAGTCGAGAAGATATGGTGAAAATGCTTAATGCCGGAGTAGATGGAATTATCACAGACAATCCCGAAGTGCTGATTGATCTTCGGAATGAGATTAGGGCGATGAAGTAGCATTAGCTACCTCCGCCTCTCTGGCAATAAACCCAAGCTCCTCCCAAAACTTGCTAGTCAGAATTTCATTCCAAATTTCAATTATTTAGGGTCTGCTGAAAAACTCTGATCACGTACTTTATTCATTTTATTTGCCCTCAAGCCGGGCAGGCGCCTACTTTCTGTCTTGATACAGAAAGTAGGCAAACCTGCCTGCGGTAGGCAGGGAAATCAAGGCTGCATGAAAAAGTCTAAAAATCCGTTCCAATGCCTAAAATCCACCAAACTTCCAGCCGCACCAGCCTGCTCGGGCAATGGTGTATTTTTGTCGGCATTGGAACGGATTTTCTTAACGCCATTTTCATGAGGCCGATCCATACCACTAATGTGCACGGGTTTTTAATACAATTGCCATTTTTGTGTGCACCTAAAATTAGCATTACGCTAAAAATCCACCCTTGGTAATATGGAGTTATAGATTTCGCCTTGGTTTTAGTTTTTCAGCAGACCCTAATTAGTCCTCCCAATTTGGATAGCCAGGCTGTTTCAGCTCCTCTCCGTTCTTCGCTTCCTTCACCATTTCCCGTACCTCCTTTAGCAAAGCTTTGGCATCATAAATAATTCCATCTTTGATCGTGTAGTTTACACCACCAGCCCGTGTGATTTCATTGTCTTCGGTTAGTTGGATTGCGCCAGTCCCGTAAAGTACCTTCAAATTTTGAAGGGGATTGGCGTCTATCAAAACCAAGTCGGCCAACTTGCCTACTTCCACAGTTCCAATCTGCTTATCCATACCCAAAGCTTGTGCACCCATGAGTGTCGCCGACCGGATTACTTCCAAAGGATGGAAACCCGCCTCACGGAGTAGCTCCATTTCACGGACGTAGGCGAATCCATACAATTGAAAGATAAATCCAGAGTCTGACCCTGTGGTCACCCGACCGCCTCGATTCTTGTACTCATTCACGAAGGTCATCCAAAGACGGTAGTTTTCTTTCCAAGCCACTTCCTCCTCGGTACCCCAAAAGTGCCAATACGAGCCATGCGACTGCTTGCTTGGCTGATAAAACGCCCACAAACTCGGCAAAGTGTAGGCCTTGTGCCAATCCGCATTTCTTGCCCGCATGAGATCTCGGCTGGCTTCATAAATATTGAACGTGGGATCAAGTGTGAAGTCCAGTTCAAGTAATCGGTTCATGACTTCATTCCATTTTTCAGAATAAGGTTCTGCGGCTTGTTTCCATAATCGGCCTGCCTCTCCAAATCGATGCTGCTCGTTTTGATAATTATAATCCAGCGGATAATCCTGCACCACTTGATCTGTGAACATTGCTTCAGGCAACCCATACCAATGCTCCATGCTTGTGAGTCCAGCTTCTGCGGAGTTCAAAACATTCCAACCCACCACACTCAATTGAGCGTGATGACAAGCCGATCCCAACCCCAACCGTTTGTTCTCTCTAAGGCCAGCATCCATCACCTCAGGTGTTGCCCCAAAAAATTTAATGCCGTCCGCTCCACGTCTATAGTTGGCTCGAACCCAAGATTTGGCTTGTGCTGCAGTCGTAATGTCTCCGTTCAGATGTTCATTAGAAACCGCTTTTTCTCCAGGTAATTTTTTTACACTTTTCACCTTTTCAAGGTCTTGCCCAAACCACGTGTACGCATGAATTCTAGGCGCAGTGATTGTGTTAGCAGCACTTTTCTGTTTATGATCCAATACCCAATCCAGTCCATTTCCTGAGCCTGGCTCTCGTATAGTTGTGACGCCATGTGCGAGCCAAAGTTTGAATACATATTCCGCAGGTGTGCCTTGACTATCGCCACCAATATGTCCGTGCATATCTACAAATCCCGGTAGCACGTACATACCCGCAGCATCAATTTCCCTCCCTCCGTCTTTTAGTTGCGGTCTTCGGTCTGGATTGATCTCCACTCCGGGGAAGCCCACCGTATTTACTGAACCAATTTTGTTTTGCTCTATGACAATGTCTACCGGCCCGATTGGCGGTGCGCCATTCCCATTTATCAGGGTGGCTCCCCTAATAATTAGCTGATTAAATGGCCCCTCTCCTTCAGCTCTGTCGGGGGCGGGTGTCACTTGAGCCCATCCGATGACCATGCTCAGAAAAAATGCTAACAAATGGATAAATATTTTCATGCTAAGTTGAATTAACTTTGGTTAGAATTTTAAAACTAATCAAAAGCCATGTCACTAACTCCATCCACTATGTTGCCTCTTGGGACAATCGCCCCAGGTTTCGATTTACAGGATGTGATTTCGGGGGAGAATAAGACTGTGAAGGAAGTGATTGGCGAGGAGGGCCTGGTGGTAATGTTCCTTTCTGCGCATTGTCCCTATGTCAAACATCTGGAAGAGGAAATTTCGTTTGTCGCGGAAAAATATCAACACAAAGGAATAGGTTTTGTGGCCATCAGCTCCAACAATGTGGAAAGCCATCCAGAGGATGCACCGGAAAAACTCCAAGAGCAAGCGGACGAGCAGGGGTTCGAGTTTCCGTATCTCTATGACGAATCACAAGAAGTGGCCAAAGCCTATCAAGCCGCTTGCACACCGGATTTTTATTTGTTTGACAAAGAATTGAAATGTGTCTACCGAGGAAGGTTTGATGCGGCCACTCCCGGCAATGATGAACCTGTGACAGGAGACGAATTAAAAGATGCCATGGACTCGTTATTGGACGAAGAACCCATTTTCGAAGAGCAGAAACCGAGCATGGGTTGTAATATTAAGTGGAAGTAGAGCTTCTGTCAGAGCTTTTCAACAGCATTTACAATCTTTGATTGGACTTCTTTCCAGCTAGTTTTAGAAAGTAAAATTGGCATCTCATCTTCTTCTGCATCCGTGAAATAAACCAAACTCTTCAATACCAAAAATTCCGATCCATCGGAAAATTTTGAATTATGGAATTGGAGCATTTCTCTGAGAGTAAATTTTTTCAAGAGAAAGTAAAGGTCAAAAAAATCTCTTTTCCTTCCTCTATTACAAATGGCTGCCAGTTTCATCGCAGAAATATCCTCCAATGAGTGCATACGGATGTCCTCCACAATTAGGTCGTTTTCTATTCGTGGATACGGATAATTGACAATGTCAACTTTAACATCATTTACGCTAAGGGTAAGAATGGCTTTTGATTGGCTAAGTAGTTTAGAATCTCCTTGTTCGTAAATAGCCATTTTGATTTCCTCTAAGGAGGTTTTTGAATTTCCAAAAAAATCCAGATCAACAGAAATTCTATGCCCTAGTTGAAGCGCAAGAGCAGTCCCTCCAGCTAAGCTGTAATTCCCCATTTCGGGAGTGGCGAGTAATTTCCTTAGTAGGGAAAATGTTGAGGGATCGATTGTCTGTGTTTGTAACATCTAAATTCCTCCATTGGTAGGTCAAAGAAAACACTCAGAAAGTTGTGGGTTTTTTTGTCAAGACTTCTGACATTGAGAACTACCTCTTTGATTTTTGTAAGGCCATAATATTCTCTTGCTTGATTCCAGTCATCCATTGTCCCTCTGGTGACAACCCGCTCAATAACGTACGCAGCTTTCCCGTCCCAATCTATGGTGTCATAATTCGTGTCCCAGAACAAAACTTTTGACAATTTCACAATTCCGTCTCTTTGACTAACAATATTATAGTTTCAAGTGCTATCAAACAACCTAGCACAAACATCAAATTTAAAATCAACCCTCATTTCTGAAAGGCTTTTCGCTAAATTGCAAATCAATTTAAGCTTATGAGTGTAGCACAAGGACATATAAAAAAACTAACCACCCGCAAACTGCTTGAAATGAAAGAAGCAGGTGAGAAGATCGCCATGCTGACGGCCTACGATTATTCGATGGCCAAAATTTTGGATGGTGCGGGAATTGACATAATTCTTGTCGGTGACTCAGCTTCCAATGTGATGGCTGGGAACGAGACCACCTTGCCCATCACGCTAGATCACATGATCTGGCATGCTACTTCGGTAGTGAAAGCGGTCAGTAGAGCACTAGTGGTAGTGGATGTGCCGTTCGGAAGCTATCAGGGAAATTCGTCCGAAGCACTCCGCTCATGCATCCGGATTATGAAAGAATCTGATGGTCACGCGGTGAAAATGGAGGGCGGTATAGAAATCAAAGAAAGTATACAACGCGTACTTACTGCTGGCATTCCAGTGATGGGTCATTTGGGCCTGACCCCACAATCCATTTATAAATTCGGTACTTACACTGTCCGAGCAAAAGAGGAGGATGAAGCAGAGAAACTACTGGCAGATGTGAAAATGCTTGAAGAAATTGGCTGCTTCGGAATTGTCTTAGAAAAAATTCCTTCGACACTCGCTAAGAAAGCATCGGAATCAGTTAAGATTCCGATCATCGGGATCGGTGCTGGACCAGATACAGACGGACAGGTTTTGGTTGTGCATGACATGCTCGGCATCACCCAAGATTTCAAACCAAGATTTCTTCGTCAATATGCCGACCTCAATAAAATCATGAACGAAGCAGTTGGGGATTATATCCAGGACATCAAAGACGGTGATTTCCCCAACGAAAAGGAAAGCTATTAGTTTGGCTAGTTGGTGGACTTGATGAAAATTTCATGTTCTGATTCGAAAAATTCAATTTAAAAAATATACGCAATTAATGTCATCTAAAATTATTTATACCAAAACGGACGAGGCACCTGCGCTCGCTACTTATTCATTACTTCCCATCATCAAGAGATTTACTTCGGCGGCTGGGGTAGATGTGGAGACCAGAGATATTTCTCTTCCTGCTAGAATTCTTGCAAATCTGTCCGACTACTTAAATGACGATCAGAAGGTAACCGATGACTTGGCTGAACTGGGGGCTTTGGCGAAAACACCCGAAGCAAACATCATCAAGTTGCCAAATATTAGTGCATCTATTCCCCAGCTTAAGATGGCCATCAAAGAGCTTCAAGAAAAGGGATACGCACTTCCCGACTACCCGGAAGATCCGGCCAATGCGGAGGAAAAAAAGATTCAAGCCTGCTACAACAAAGTGAAAGGTAGCGCCGTGAACCCTGTGCTTCGTGAGGGCAACTCAGACCGAAGAGCACCACGTGCGGTAAAGGAATATGCTCGGCAGAATCCACATTCCATGGGGGTTTGGTCGTCGGATTCCAAATCGCATGTGGCTAGTATGCCTGATGGAGATTTTTATGGAAGTGAAAAATCTGTGACTGTCGAGAACGCTTGTGACGTGAAGATTGCATTTGTTAGTGAGAATGGCGAGACGCAAGTTCTGAAAGAGTCAACACCGCTACTGGCTGGTGAAATAATCGACACCTCGGTGATGAGCATGGGCAAGCTAAAGTCTTTCATTACTTCTGAAATTGAAGATGCAAAAACCCAGGAGGTGCTTTTTTCTCTTCACCTGAAAGCCACCATGATGAAGGTATCTGACCCGATCATTTTTGGTGCGGCTGTGGATGTTTTTTATGGAGACGTGTTGGAGAAATACGCTGACCTATTTAATGAGTTCGGCGTGGACACTAGCAACGGAATTGGAGACGTATATGCGAAAATTCAAAACTTAGAGACCGCCCGAAAAATTGAAATTGAGGACGATCTTGACGAAGTGTACGCCAGTAAATCGGGTGTAGCGATGGTCAATTCGGACAAAGGAATTACCAACCTTCATGTACCAAGTGATGTCATCATTGATGCGTCCATGCCCGCAATGATCCGAACATCTGGACAGATGTGGAATGTCGCTGGCCAATTACAAGACACCAAGGCCGTGATTCCAGACCGCAGCTATGCTGGCGTGTATCAGGCCATGATAGATGATTGCAAAACCAATGGAGCACTTGATCCCACGACCATGGGAAGTGTGCCAAATGTGGGTTTGATGGCACAGAAAGCCGAAGAGTACGGCTCGCATGACAAGACCTTTCAAATGACTGGAGCAGGACTCATGAAAGTAGTAGATACTTCAGGTAATGTACTCATGGAACAGGCCGTAGAAGAAGGAGATATTTTCAGAATGTGTCAAGCAAAGGATGCCCCGATTCAGGATTGGGTGAAACTCGCAGTGAATCGTGCCCGAGCGTCAGAAACTCCTGCCGTTTTCTGGTTGGATGACCATCGAGCACATGATCGCGAGTTGATAAAGAAAGTGAACACCTATTTGCCAACCCACGACACGGCGGGGTTGGACATCCGCATCTTGTCCCCGGTTGAAGCGACCAAATTTTCCAATGCCCGAATAAGAAAAGGAGAAGACACCATCTCTGTAACTGGCAATGTCCTCCGAGATTACCTCACCGATTTATACCCTATTCTTGAGGTAGGCACAAGTGCCAAGATGCTTTCCATTGTTCCGCTGATGAATGGGGGTGGGCTATTCGAGACAGGTGCCGGGGGTTCAGCACCAAAGCACGTACAGCAGTTTGTGGAGGAAGGGCATCTGCGTTGGGATTCACTGGGTGAGTTTATGGCACTCGCTCCTTCACTGGAGCATCTGAGTCAGGCGAACAGCAACCCAAAAGCCAAAATACTAGCAGACACGCTTGACGATGCAACTTCCAAGTTTCTTCAAGAGAACCGTTCGCCTTCGAGAAAAGTGAATGAGTTGGACAACCGAGGTAGTCACTTTTATCTGGCCATGTACTGGGCAGAAGCACTGGCGAATCAAGCGGAGGATCGCGAACTGAAAATACAGTTCGAGCAGTTGGCAGCAGACCTCTCTTCTAAGGAAACCAAGATCGTAGATGAACTCACTTCGGCACAAGGTTCGCCAGTAGACATTGGTGGGTATTATTTGACAGACGAGGAATTGGCTTCTGTAGCCATGCGGCCAAGTGAGACGCTGAATGGGCTTTTTGGGTAATTGTGAAAATAATTTCCACACTAGCTTTCGTATGCCTTCCTCACCTGACAACAAAAGGGTTGTGAATACATGAAACCTTGACGCAAGAAATAAGCAGAAATCTATCCTCCCCCTTGCCTTTTAAGCAAGCGATCCACTTTTTTGTTTAGAGAATCAATTTTGTCTTCTAGCTCTTTATTATTGTCCATGGTCATTTCATCAACGAAAATGGCGTTAACGATCGAAAAGCCCAGGATTCCGCCTGATAAGGTGATCAAGGGAAAATATAACCTTGCAAATCCCGCTAGCCAACTCCCTGTTGCCACATTAGCTACAATTGCATCCGGGATTTCATACCATCCCTCAAGGGTGAAAATTTGAAAAATAGAATAAAGCGAAATAAGTGGATTGCCAAAATATTCGGGAGCGGCATCTTTAAATATATGATTAGAAAGGATCGCCAGAAGGACGTTGAAGATAAACAGTGCAAGCATCACAAAAACGGACGCTTTGAATGCCCGCTTGATTCCTTCGAGCATTTTACTGAGATTTGGAATAAACCTCATAAACCTCAATATTCTGAGCACCCTCAATAACCTGAAAGCCAGTAAATAGGAAACATCCGGAAGGACTATAAATATTTCTACCAGGGACGGAACCGAAATGGCAACCAGGAAAAAATCAAACTTATTGCCAGCTTCCGCTATGTATCCCTTCCAGGATCTATCGTGCACCTTGACCAGCACTTCGATCACAAAGAAAACGGTGAAACTATGATCGATAAAATCCAAAATCAGATCGTTCCGCGCCTCTTCAAATCCCATAAGAAATAGAAGCAAAGAGTTCGCAATAATCACGGACGCAATAACCTTCTCTGCCAAAAAAACATGCTTGACAGTGAGAGCTACGCTACGGAAAAGGGAACTGAATATCAAATCAAAATAAAGTGTTGATCAGGACAAATCTATCAAGAAAGTACACATTTCTTCTAAATAGTTTGTCGACCATGAAACACACCTGATCAATTTCTCCGCTAAAATGCAATGTCAAACTAGGGCAAAGAATGTATTCGTGATGCTGATATTCGGTTTCTGGCGAATACAACGATCTCCCGGATAGCTATTTTTTCAGGATCAAAAGTGATCCGCCGTATTGTTCCTTCTCTATTAAAATAGTGGCGTTGGAGAAAAAGACGTCCTTGAAATGCTTGGGGTTCAGAAAAACCCGAATGATATCATTGTGGATATTCTCAGGGTAAAATGATTCTACCCACCACGAGCTAATTCCTGCCTTTCTGTAACAGTCAGTTGGGTTGCTTGCTCCTTTTGCATATTCCTTGAGGATACACCGACCTGCTTTTATGGATTGTTCGTCTGGAACAAATGCCACCCCGCCCTTTGCTCCCCCTAGCGTTTGCACCACTTTCCGATAAGCAGATTCTCTGTGTAATTGCGATTGTTGATCTTCCAAAAATCGATCAAAGTAAGGCCCATTGTCCCAGATGAGCTTCTTGAATTTTTTTGGGTACAGACGAATCAGATTGATGTAGAAGTAGAGTTCCTTTTCAAAGTCATTAAGATAGCTGAGCGAACGGCAAATATCGGCATTGGCCCATTCCTTTTTTGTCCACTCGTTCATTTGCTTAGGTAATTCGGCCTGCCGAAGTTCCAAACGTCTGGCCAATTCCGCCTGCTGCGCTTCTTCAGCCAACTTCTTTACTTCAGCTTCAGCTCTGAGGAGGTCATTAGTATACGAAAAGTCAAGGACAGAATTGTGCCGATAACCGCTATGGTCCCGAATTGCAGTACCCATTCCTTTGTAACCTGAGGAGAATATTATTTTCCTGTGCCCTAAGCTTTCCACTCCCTGATCAATCAAAAGTTGAAACACAATTTTCAGCCCGGTATCGTACCCATACGAGCAACACTCACCAGAAAAGCCGCCTACACATGTCTTGCGATTATGGCCAACAATTCCTTCTACACCAGCTTCTACAGCCCAACATTCCGCTAAGTCAAACATCTTTTTGTCTGGAAGTAGAGCACCCATAGCTTCCATGGTTTGTAGTTCTTCGCCAAGGGTTCGGTGGTAATATTCGTTTTCTAGCCGACTCAATTGACCATTGCTCTCCAGAAATACTCGATAGAATTGATAGAATTTCCGAGGATACATACGTGCGAGGTTGCAGTACAAAAAGATGTTCTTTTCTTCCGAAGTGATGTAATCCAAACCAATGGCCGTGTTGGCTAATTCTATTTCTTTAGAAGAAAAAAAGTTTGAATGGTTGAGCGAATTTTGACCGAGTGACGAGAGGGCTAGCGAGGCAAGAAAGAAGAAAATTAGGAGGCGGGTCATAGCCGTGATTTAGTATTCAAAACAACTTCCCTTTGTGAGTTTTAGTATGATCGTGCCAGTAAAATAAGGACGGACGAAAACGATAGATTTGCGGTAAACTTCCAGATTTTTTTTAATTAGGGTCTTCATTCCCATAATAGGATCACCTTCTTCTGGTCTTTACGTTCGATCAATCACCATTTTACTGCTATGGATGCAAGCCAACTGGGCAAGGGGCACTACCCATTTTAGAGACGTTCATTCCATAAATTGATGTCACTACAATTGACGCAAAACCTATTCTAAAGTGAAATTATTTCCGACATAAATCATATTCCAGTTTGATTATTCTCATATCACAGATAAAACGCTAGCCCTACATTCGTTCAAGTAGGCGTCTACTTTAGCACCATAAACCAATCAAAATGGATCAACTAGTTAAAGCAAAAATTGACCAAGCTGAGGCTTTTTTCTATAAAGCAAAAGAGGAATTATGTAAACCGCAAGAAGACGTGGTATCCTATAGTGTGTGTCAAAGTTCTTATAATTCGGTGGTTAATTACTTAGAGAGTTTCCTTTTGGATAATAATGGGTCAATGCCAGAATCTTCCTCAGTGCAGGATCTACTGGAAAGCTGTAGAAAACTTGATGTCAAATTCAAAGAGCTGCATCTGGCCCCCTTATATCATCCTACTCAAGTTGAAGATGTTTGGATGAACATGGACACGGCACAAGATTTTCTAGCCATGGCCCAAAATACCCGCCAAATAGTAAATGGCGCCTAACACAAAATAAAATCGACTCAAACATGAGCAAAAATAAAAACACGCCCAAATACCCGGGCATTCGCTCTGCCATGGACGGCAATACTGCCGCTATCATGTGTGAACGAGAATCTTCTGACGCTGCGGGAGCATATCCCATTACTCCATCCACTCAAATGGGGGAATACTGGGCTGAGGAAGCGGCCAAAGGCCATCTTAATGTATCTGATAAACCGTTGATCTTTATTGAACCAGAAGGGGAACATGCTGCGGCGGCAGTGACGGCAGGACTTTCCATGACAGGTCAAAGAGCAGCCAATTTTTCGTCTGGTCAAGGCATTGCCTATATGCATGAGTCCTTATATGCAGCGGTGGGTAAGCGTCTCACCTATGTCCTAAACATAGGTGCGCGTGCCATGACCAAATCCACATTGAATGTTCATGCGGGGCACGATGACTATCATGCCATTGATGACACAGGCTTTTTCCAATTGTTTGCTAAGAACGCTCAGCATGTTGCAGATTTAAATGTCATCGCCCACTGGATTGCTGAGCAAGCCCTCACACCTGGAGTAATAGCTCAGGATGGGTTTCTTACAACACATTTAATTGAAAGCCTCTATGTTCCTGAACGAGCCCTGATTAAAGAATTCCTGGGACGACCAGACGATATAATTCCCACACCCACTCCTGCGCAAAAAATAATTTTTGGTGACGAGAGGAGGAGAATCCCCGAATTGTGGGATGTTGATAATCCGATGATGGCCGGGATTGTCCAAAATCAGGATTCTTATATGCAAAGTGTGGCTGCTCAGCGTCCATTTTTCTTCGACCACATCAAAGAACTTACAGATCAAGCGTTCGAAGAGTATGCGCAGCTCACCGGGCGGAAGTATGAGCGCGTGATGACATACAAAGCGGAGGACGCAGACTACCTGATTTTGGCTCAGGGGAGCGTGATCCCAAGTGCCGAGGTTGTGGTGGACTATCTACGCCAAACGAGAAAGCTGAAAATTGGGGTAGTCGATTTAGTCATGTTCCGCCCATTTCCTGCCGACTATCTTGCGAAAATCATCAAAGGAAAAAAAGGAGTAGTGGTGTTGGAGCGATTGGATCAACCGTTGGCCGAAGATCTTCCGATTGCCAGAGAGCTTCGAGCCGTTATTTCGAAATGTCTTGAAAATGGTTTGTCAAAGAAAAACCAACCTTACCCCGAACTGGAGAGCTACCAGCAAAAGGATTTGCCTTCAATTTATTCAGGTTCCTTCGGGATGGGAAGCCGAGATCTTCAGGCTGAGGGGATAATTGGTGCTGTAGAAAATATGCTCCCGGAAGGCGAGCATAAGAAGCTGTTTTATTTGTCCATTGACTTTATACGAGATCAGCCTTTCAACCCCAAACAACGTGCGTATCAGGAAACCATTCAGGATGCCTATCCTAAAGTAAAGGAATTGGCTTTACATGGTTCAGAAAATCCCAATCTGATGCCCAAGGGAGCGACAACTGTTCGCTTTCATTCGGTGGGAGGATGGGGTGCTATCACTACAGGTAAGAACCTGGCAATGACACTCTACGAACTTTTAGGATTCGACATAAAAGCCAATCCAAAGTATGGTTCGGAGAAAAAAGGTCAGCCAACGACCTATTACTTATCCGCGGCTCCAGAGCCCATACGTATCAACTGCGAATACTTTTTCGTAGATGTGGTTCTGTCCCCAGACCCCAATGTCTTTAAACATACAAATGCACTTGCAGGGCTAAAAAAAGGTGGGTGCTTTATTATTCAAAGCGATAAGCAAACTCCAGACGAAGTATGGGCTGGCATTCCGAGACACTATCAAAAAATCATCATAGACAATGAGATACGTGTCTCCTACATTGATGGATTCAAAATTGCCCGGGAAGAAGCAACAGATATAGAACTTCAGCTGAGGATGCAAGGAATTGCTTTCCAAGGTGCATTTTTTGCCGCCTCTCCATTGATGAAAACAGCAGGATTGGACGAGAAAGAATTGCTAAAAGCAATCGAAGATCAGCTACAATACAAGTTTGGTGGAAAAGGCCAGCGAGTGGTCGACGACAATATGCGAGTAGTGAAGCGTGGGTTCACAGAAATTCACGAAATCACGAAAAAAGGACTTCAGAGCAGTGACCTGATAAAATCAAATGGAACCATCGGTGTGCCAATACCGAAAATGATGAAAACCCTCCCGAAGAGTAAGTCCAATTTGAGTGATATACATCGTTTTTGGGAACAAACGGGCAATTTCTATGCGCAAGGTATGGGTAATGATAACCTGACCGATCCTTTCATTGGATTGAGCGTCATGCCGGCGGTTTCTTCTGTTTTTCGTGACATGACAGGTATCCGCTTTGATCATCCCGAATGGATACCAAACAATTGTACGGCCTGTGGCGATTGCTATACCGCATGCCCTGATACCGCCATTCCAGGACTGGTCAGTGAGCTATCTGATATTTTGAATACGGTGGTCAAACGCGTACGAAAGAATCATGAAAGCGTCTCCGTTTTGGGAAAAGCCGTCAGGACAATGGAGGGCAAGATTCGATCCCTCTTCAAAGCTTCTTCCAATGATGCCACGGTCAATAACCTAATTCAAGATGCAATCGATCAGATGATCGAAGAGAATAAGGATAAAAAAGAAATGGTGACAGAATTAGGCTGGTTCAGAGACGAATTGGGAGATTTTAAATTTGCTCTTACCCGCCCCTATTATGATCTCCATGAAAAATCATCGCCAAATAGTGGAGGACTTTTTAGCATCACCATCAATCCTAACACCTGCAAAGGATGCAATGAGTGTATTCAGGTTTGCGATGAGGATGCCTTACGATCGGTCATTCAAACGGAGGGTTCTGTAGCACAATTGAGAAAGGACTGGGATTTTTGGACGGACCTTCCCACCACACCGGCCAAGTTCAATAGAATCGACGATCTAGAAGAGAAAATTGGCCCACTGGAGACTATTTTATTGGACAAAAATGCCTACCTCAATTTCGCCAGTGGGGATGGTGCATGTCTTGGGTGTTCGGAAAAAACTGTAATCCACTTGTTTGTCGCCACAGTCGAATCCCTCATGCAGCCACGAATAAAGAAACACTTGGCTCATTTGAATGAACTCATACAAAAACTGGAGCAACAGATCCAGTCACGGCTCATTGGGACAGTAAATGTCACTGATACCGATGCGATCTCAAAAATGCTCGATGAAACACGAGATTCCGATCTTACTATGTCAGGCATAGCCAGCAAGCTGGAGGCCGAAAAGGGAGGCGAACCTATAGATCAGGATTGGTTGAAAGAAATCACCCGGCTAGTGGCTCAGCTCAAGCAGCTGAAATGGAAATATGAGGAAGGCGCCACGGGCAAAGGTCGATCTTCTATGGGCATGACGAACGCCACCGGGTGTACGTCAGTTTGGGGAAGCACCTATCCTTATAACCCATATCCTTTCCCATGGGCCAATCACTTATTTCAGGATTCGACATCCATGGCGATGGGCATCTTTGAAGGCCACATGGCCAAAATGGCTGAGGGATTCAGAACCATTCGCAAAGCGGAATTGGCGTTGGAGGGCAAATACAAACGAGAGGAGCATGATGACTACTTCACCTATTTCAACTGGGAGCAATTCACCAATGACGAATGGCTACTGTGCCCACCAGTAGTGGCCTTAGGGGGTGATGGAGCAATGTATGATATTGGCCTTCAAAACCTTTCACGTCTGATGGCTTCAGGAAAACCCGTCAAGGTCATCATTGTGGATACTCAGGTTTATTCCAACACTGGTGGACAGGCGTGTACCTCTGGATTTATTGGCCAAATTTCAGATATGGCACAATATGGCAAAGTTTGGAAAGGCAAAGCTGAACCAAGAAAAGAGATTGGCCTGATCGCCATGGCACACCGAAACACGTATGTGCTGCAAGGCACCTTGGCGAATACCAGCCATATGATCGAAGGTTTTATTGATGGGTTGATGACCAAAAGACCAGCCATATTTAATCTTTATACAACCTGCCAGCCTGAACATGGTGTCGGTGATGATCTGGGAGTTAATCAGGCTAAACTGGTGGTAGAATCAAGAGCCTATCCAATATTCAAGTACAATCCCGATGAAGGCATCAAGACTCAGGAGGCATTGGATTTAGCTGGCAACCCAGCTATGGACAAGATATGGCCTACTTACAAATTACAATACGAGGAAAATGGTCGGGAAAAATCCATGGAGGTGGCAATGACCTTTGCAGATTTTGCGATCACCGAAGCGCGCTTTAGAAAACATTTCAGAAAAGCACCTCCAAATACCTGGAATGAAAATATGATCCTTCTGTCCGATTTCCTTGAGCTGGATGGAGACGATCGGGAAGGCAAATTTCCATTCGTATGGACGGTGGATAAAAACAATCAATTGAGTAGGGTGTTAGTAGCTGAGCCAATCGTAGAATCATGCGAAGAAAGAAGAGATTTTTGGATTATGCTAAGAGATCTTTCGGGGGTTGAAGCAGAGGCAGTAGAAGAGGTGGATATTAAAAACGAAATCAGGACAGAACTGATCAGAAAGATGACTCAAAAACTCATGAAACTGGCCAGTGGAAATGGGGCTACTCCATCTGTAGATTCAAATGTAAAAACAACTGCAACCAACGATCTGTCGAATGAGCCTAAATCCTAACATGCTTCAATATAACAAAGACATGGAGGCCTCCATGATGGATGCTAACGACATTATTATAAGGACGTGGTGCCGGGAGAAGAAAAATGTACTGCGCAAGTCATTCCTCCAGAATCACCTTCAAATCTGTCAGAGAAGGGTGGTGAAAAATGGATCAAAAGAAGCAAAAAATAGACGTAGAGAGTGCTGAATTTCCAATCACATACCTTCAAACACGGAGTACATCCTCCAGAAAACAAAGAAGAAACTAATGGGTTGCGGATTCGTCAGTTTCCCTTCTCACCGCTACTTATGCTGCCCGTTTCGCAGCATATTGGCGCACCTTCCAAAATTATAGTCAGAGAGGGAGAAGAAATTGTGCGGGGACAACTACTTGCTGAAGCAGATGGATATCTTTCCGTGCCTTTGCATGCGCCTGTCACTGGTAAAGTGAGAAAAATTTCAAACGTGCCAACCATCTCCGGGAAAATGGCCACTGGGCTATACATTGAAGCTTTTCCGTCATCTACTCAGGAGGTGTTGGAAGGAAACCCAATCGATCTGGACTCAGCCACCCCAAAGGAAATACTGGAGGGTATTAAAAATGCCGGTATTGTCGGATTGGGTGGTGCGGCTTTTCCAACCCATGGAAAATTAGCAATCCCGGAAGGCAAATACTGTGATGTTTTGATTATCAATGGAATCGAATGTGAGCCTTACCTGACGACTGACCATCGGGTGATGCTGGAGCAACCGGATGACATATTCCTTGGAATAAAGTATTTGCTAAAAGCCACCGGTGCAAAACGAGCGATTATAGGCATTGAAGCAAATAAGCAGGATGCCGCTGATTTCTTGGCTGGTCTTCTGAAGCCTGAAGACCCTGTCTCAGTAGAGGTAGTACCGGTAAAATATCCTCAAGGAGCTGAAAAAATGTTGATTACTTCGCTTCTTGGTCTGGAAGTCCCCTCTGGAGGCCTACCCATTGACGTGAACGCAGTAGTGGTGAATGTGGCAACTACTGCAGAAATTGGACGCCTGTTGCCACACGGGAGAGGCATTCAAGAAAGGGTAATCACCATCACCGGCCCGGGCGTCACCAAGAAAGGAAATTATCTCATCCCTATTGGCACACCACTCAGGTATGTGCTAGAGCAAGTCGGCGTAGATGCACCTATTTCTGAAGTGTACATGGGAGGCCCGATGATGGGTGTAGCCGTTTCGAATCTGGACATATCGATTGTAAAAGGGACGTCTGGAATTGTCGTTTTCACCGAAAAAAATATCAAGCGGCCCACTCAAATCTATCCGTGTATCAAATGTGGGGCGTGTGTGGATGCCTGCCCACTTTCACTCAACCCCTCCAAACTGGGGATTCTAGCCAAGTTTGAAGAGTACGATCAAATGGCGACTGAGTATAATTTAATGGATTGCTTTGAATGCGGATCCTGTTCGTATGTGTGTCCCTCTCATATTCCATTGGTTCAATATTTCCGACTTTCAAAATCTATTGTTCGAAAACGCAAAGCGGCCTAAATGTTGAAAAAAACCTTAAATATTAGCACATCCCCTCACCTTGCAAAGGATATCAGCGTCGAGGTAATAATGAGGAATGTGGTGTTCGCGATGCTACCTTCTGGATTATTCTCCATTTATGCGTTTGGGTGGAATGCCGCTTTGGTGCTTATCACTGCAGTAGTTTCTTGCTTAATGACAGAGCATTTTTTGTGTAGGATTTCGAAAAAATCCAGTACTGTTTCTGATTGGTCTGCAATCATCACCGGCCTGTTATTGGGATTTACGCTCCCTCCAATTTTTCCACTATGGATGACATTTCTTGGAGGTGTTATGGCCATTGCAATGGGCAAGTTCCTCTTTGGTGGTCTGGGGTACAATGTCTTCAACCCTGCGCTGGTTGGAAGGGCAGTTTTACAAGCCGCCTTTCCAGTTGCCATCACCACCTGGTATTCCGGTTTTATGGATGATCGTTTTACACGTATCAATTCGTCAGTTTTAACGCTACCATTTATGGCGCCTACTGTAGATGGTGTTTCTGGCGCAACTCCATTGTCAGCTTTCAAATTTGATGGAATCACTACGGATATTTCAGATCTGGCCTTTGGTTTGGTTGGTGGATCAGCTGGAGAAACTAGCGCTGTACTCATCCTTTTAGGAGGGCTATATCTTGTCATTAGAAACTTCATGAACTGGAGAATACCCGTATCCATTCTCACAACAGTATTTGTTTTCAGTGGTCTCTTGTACTGGGTTGATCCTTCACAATATCCTTCTCCAACTTTCATGCTTTTTTCTGGTGGATTGATGTTGGGAGCGGTATTCATGGCCACAGATATGGTCGCTTCGCCCATTACCTCATGGGGAGTTGTCCTTTACGGAATTATCATAGGAGCCTTGGTGGTTGTGATTCGAATCTGGGGCGGGCTTCCAGAAGGAGTGATGTATGCCATTTTACTCGCAAATGCCATTTCGCCTCATATTGATCGCCTGATTCGCAATCGAGTGTACGGAACAAAAATAAAGTCCAATTGAAAGAACAAGCAACCATACCCACCACCAATAGTTTTCACATGCTTAGAGCCATGGTAGGAATCGGTGCGCTGTGTGGCCTGCTTATCGTTCTCACCTACGAAGGGACATTACCGCGCATCGAAAAACTCCGAGCAGAGGCATTGCAACAAGCCATTTTCAAGGTGATCCCTGATATTTCGAAAACACAAGCGTTCACGCTCAAAGACAATGTCTATGTTCTGGCTGGAGAGCAAGACGAGAATGTTATTTACGCTGGGTATGACGATCAGGGCAATTTCAAAGGAGTAGCCGTCAAAGCAAGTGGGCAAGGGTATGCCGATATCATCAGCATACTCTACGGCTATAATCCGGAAAAACAGCAGGTTATCGGTTTTTACGTGCTCGAAAGTAAAGAAACACCTGGCCTGGGAGACAAGATTGAGAAGGATCAGAACTTCCTCGATAATTTTTCTGCATTGGATGTATCGCTAACAGATGGTCTCGGAGCTATTCGAAACAGAGTCGTTCCAGTCAAAAAAGGAACCAAGAGCAACCCATGGGAAGTGGATGGAATCACCGGGGCGACCATTTCGTCTCGCGCCATTGGAAATATTCTTGGAAAGAGTTCGGAAAAGTGGATTCCGATTATCTATAAAAACAGGGAGGTTTTTAAAAACAAAAAAGAATGAGTAGGCAGTCAGAAGATAGTACCCGGACAAAACTCGCTCCATCCCCTACCGATGAGTTCATCAAAGGACTGTGGAGGGAAAATCCAGTATTTGTTCAGGTACTAGGCATGTGTCCCGTTTTGGCCGTTTCCAATACTGCCTTGAATGCATTGGCAATGGGAATGGCCACTGCTTTTGTGCTTCTTATGTCCAATATTTTGGTTTCACTTTTACGCAATTTTATTCCCAAAGAAGTCCGGATAGCTTCCTACATTCTTATCATAGCCACCTTTGTTACTATTACGGATTATGCAATTCAAGCTATCAGTGTTGATTTGCATAAAAGCCTAGGGGCCTTCATTTCACTTATCGTCGTGAATTGTCTTATACTAAGTAGAGCAGAAGCCTTCGCCTCCAAGAATACCGTTGGCAAATCCACTGTGGATGCATTAGGAATGGGATTGGGATTTCTCTTTGCTTTATTCTGTCTGGGGGCGGTCAGAGAAATTCTAGGAAGTGGTGCCTTCTTCGGTATTGTCCTATTTCCCATAGAATTTCAAGAATGGGTTGTTATGATTCTACCAGCGGGAGGATTTTTCACGCTAGCTGCCTGGCTGCTTGTTTTCAATTTGATCAAACGAAAAGAACCAACCTCATGAACCAGGAATCACTTACCCAGATTTTCATCAATGCAAGTTTGGTTAACAACTTTGTGCTAGCCTATTTCCTTGGTATTTGTCCATTTCTTGGAGTTTCCGGAAAAATCGATACGGCAAGTAAGATGGGAGGAGCCGTGACTTTTGTGATGTTGATCAGCTCGATGTGTTCGTATGGCATTCATGCGCTGCTAGTATCGATCAACGCTCCTTTTCTTCAATTGATTAGTTACATCGTGGTAATCGCTTCGACTGTTCAATTGGTAGAAATGTTTGTGAAAAAAATGAGTCCTTCACTATTCAGAGCATTGGGCATTTTCTTGCCTTTGATTACTACCAATTGTGCCATTCTTGGACTGGCACTATTTCAAACAAACAAAGGATATGACTTTGTTCAGAGTATTGTCTACGCCTTGGGAGCCGGAGCGGGTTTTACATTGGCATTGGTTCTCATATCAGGATTTAGGGAGCAACTGGAATTGGCCGAAGTGCCCAAGGTTATCAAAGGAACGGTTTTGACTTTGATGGTAGCGGGTATTTTGTCACTGGCATTTATGGGATTTTCAGGATTAGGTAGTTAATAAATGAAGTAATGACTGAAAAATATATAGTCGGAATTGTTGGAATTACAGGATTAATGATCGTCTGGGCAATCGTTCAGAATCTGTGGAGAAAAGCGTTTTCAGATCAGCAAATAGATGAGGACGTGTTAGTAGGAAGATCAGATTGTGGCAGTTGTGGCTGTAGTAGTCCCTGTCCAAATAAAACAAAGAAATAAACGAAGACGCAATGGCACATTTATCAGATTACGACACCAGAAAGCAATACGATGCGGTGGTTAAGAAAACACGCAGAATTAGTTCGGAAGATGCGGAGGAGATTCGTGAGATCATGTTGGAGGTGAAGCAACCCTCATTCGAATGTAAAGTGGATCAGAGCTTTGGCGTGCTGATGAAAACCAAAGATGATTTTGGCAACTCCTTGCACCATCGGTTATATAGTGTGGCGGATTTAGCAAGGAAAAACAAGAAGAAGACTCAGATCACCATGTTGGTTAAGCGATGCTCATACGTGGATGATTTTAGTGGAGAGCTCCATGAGGGCATTGCATCCAATTATTTGTGCGACCGGCAGGTAGGCGATGAAATCACTATAACCGGACCGTATGAATTGGCTTTTTCTGTACCTGAAGAAAAAGACGTGAACTTGATTCTGATCGGGATGGGAACAGGCATTGCTCCATTCAGAGCCTTCATTAAACACATTTATAAAAATGTCAAAGGCTGGAATGGAAGAATTCTTCTTTTTTATGGTGCGCAGAGCGGACTAGATCTTTTGTATCAAAATGAAAAAGACGGGGATCTCATGAACTATTATGATGAAGAAACTTTTGAAGCCATTAATGCCCTGAGTCCTCGTCCGCTTTGGAATGATCCTGTCGTTCTGGATCAAGCCATCGCAGAACGATCAGAAGAAATCATGGATATGTTGTCCTTATTGAATACCTATATATATGTCGCCGGCCATGACAAAGTTAAAAAAGGCCTTGATGAAGCCTTTGCTAAGATCATGGGTTCACCAGAAAAATGGGAGACCAGAAAAGCGGAGTTAATAGCTGGGAAAAAATGGGCTGAAATCATCTACTAATGGAAGAGTGGGTGTCCATAGTCATAGCCGTTTTGGCCCTCGGAGGGTTGACTTTCTTATTGGCACTCATGCTAGTGATCGCCAATAAGAAGCTCTATGTATATGAAGATCCGCGAATTGATGTTGTAGAAGATTTGTTACCTCATGCAAACTGTGGTGCATGCGGATTCCCAGGCTGTCGACCTTTTGCCGAATCGGTGGTTGCCGGTGACGTACTCCCTGGAAAATGTACCGTTAGCTCGGAAGAAGGAAGAGAATCCATCGCATCATATTTGGGCGTTTCGCTTGGAAATGAAGAAAAAAGGGTGGCGCGACTGGCTTGTGCCGGTGGCACCAATGTCGCTAAAAACAAAGCCAGTTACAAGGGAATGAAGACGTGTCAAGGAGCTGCCTTGGTTTCAGGTGGTGGAAAGGGCTGTTTTTGGGGGTGTCTGGGCTTAGCTGACTGTATGACGGTCTGTGATTTCGAAGCTATACACATGGACGAACATTCGCTTCCAGTGGTGGATAGTGATAAGTGCACAGCCTGTGGAGATTGTGTAGAAGTTTGTCCAAAAGACCTGTTTTCGATTCAACCAGTCAGTCATCAACTATGGGTAGCCTGCAAAAACCTAGAAAACGGAGACGAAATCCTGGAAGACTGTCAGGTCGCATGTACTGCCTGTGGGCGATGTGAGTTGGATGCCACAGGCGATGTGATTACAATGGAAAATAATCTCCCGGTGGTTAATTATTCGTTTCCTCAATCTCAAGATCCGATACAAAGATGTCCAACAGGAGCAATCGTCTGGATAGATGAAAAACAAGGAGTGATCAAGGGCCGTGAGAGCAAAATAATTATTCGAAAAGGAGAGCGTAAGGTCGGGTATTCTTGATGGCAATTACGAGATGAAAAAGGCGGATTTGTCTTGATAATACTCTTTTCTTCAACTGATATATATCAATTAATAGTAGGCATATAATTACTTAATTAGTCTCGTCAACGTACTCAATTATGAGCAACACTTCTCAAACAACCCATTCCGAAAAAGTCAACCAAGTAAAACGAAGAACCACCACAGAAGCCATCGTCGAAATCGTCAGTGATTCAGGAGAAGGAGCGCAAAAGTGTGGTCAAAGTCTTGGTGCGATCTCTGCAAAAATGGGAAATGGGGTTTGGACGGTAGAAATCATACCAGCCGAAATTCAGCCACCAGCCCGATCCAAAGCAGGAGCATCCGGAATTCGAGTTAGGATGGGTACCAACAAGGTCACCAACATGGGTGATCACGCAGATATCGTGGTGGCCCTTAACGAGCAGGTACTGTATGGAAGGATCGATCAAAATGCATACAAATCAGGGACCATTCTGCTAATAGAAAATAAATGGGCAACTCACACCGAAGAAACTCGGCTGGCCTATGAAGAATCAATTGATCGATTCAAAGAACTCGGCTACATCATTCATGAAATTCCCATGGAAAAGGAATGTTTGAAGCATGTCAGTGACGCCAGAAAAGGGAAGAATATGTGGGTACTCGGTTTGCTTTGTAATATTTATGATCGTGACTTAGATATTGCGGCGAACCAGATTCGCTACGTATTCCGGAAAAAAAAGGAAGAAATCGTACAAAGTAATCTTAATCTGCTACAAGCAGGGTATGAATATGCGGATCAGAATATTGATATGCATTTCACTATTCCCAGCGAATTGAGTGAAGAAGAGTTCGTAGTGATGAATGGAAATGAAGCCGTCAGCCTCGGAGTGATGGCAGCTGGAATGGATGTATGTTCCATGTATCCGATCACTCCAGCTACTTCGGCTACTCATGCCATGGCTGAAACCATTGAATCGGCTGGAGGGATTATTCATCAGGCGGAAGATGAAATTGCGGCGATTGGCTTTGCGATAGGATCTTCCTACGCAGGAAAAACAGCTGTGACAATTACCTCTGGTCCCGGAATTGCCTTAAAAACAGAGTTTATCGGACTGGCTGTGATGGCAGAAATACCTTTGGTGATTGTGAATGTACAACGAGGAGGCCCGTCCACAGGACTACCTACTAAAGTGGAGCAAGGTGACCTGTTGTCTGTACTTTATGGTGCGGCTGGGGACGCTCCCAAGATCATTATCGCGCCAGCAACAATAGAAGAATGCTTTCATTATATCATCCTTGCCAGGAAGCTGGCAGAATCCTTTCGTTCACCTGTGTTTGTCTTGACGGATGCTAATCTGGCTACCGGGGTGCAACCCTATCCTCGACCCAAAATCAAATCGGAGTGGTTTGCTGCACCTATTGATCAAAGCCCATGGAAAGAAGGATTAAGAGCATTTGACTGGGATTCCGAAACTGGAATAAGCAAACGGCCAATACCCGGACAAAAGGGGGGGATGTATACGCTGACGGGTCTGGCACACGATGAGGAAAGCCACGTGGCGTACGATCCATCTATTAACCAACAATCTGCAGAAAATAGGAGCAGAAAGCTGGCGGCTCTTGGTCAAACTCTCAAAAAACCCATTGTTAATGGAGATGAAGAAGGTGATCTCCTGCTGGTGGGATGGGGTTCTACCCTTGGCGCCATTGAAGAGGCAGTAGGTCGGGCAAGGGAAAAAGGAGCAAACGTCAGCAGTCTTCACCTGCATTTTTTAAGCCCACTAGAGCCGGGTCTCAAAGAGATTTTCGGAAGGTTTAAAAAAGTGAAAACAGTAGAAATTAACTACAGTGACACAATCGGCGATCCACTAATCACGAAGGAAAACAGACGTTATGCGCAGTTGGCCTGGTACCTGAGGGCTCATACACTCAAAGACATAGATTGTTTCAGTAATGTGTATGGTCAGCCGATCAGCCCATTTCGAATACTGAAGATGTTGGAGACAGAACTTGACTTAATTCTAATAGACGAACAATGATTGCATTAAAACCAGATTTTTGTGATGTCAGTTTACCGGAATCAGATTACAGCATGGAAGATTATGCCAGTAGTAAAGCGAGGTGGTGCTCCGGATGCGGTGCACACACTATCCTGAACTCTGTCCAAAAGCTGTGTAAAGAAGAGCAACTGACGCCAGAAAAAACCGTCTTTGTTTCGGGTATCGGTTGTAGTAGCCGATTCCCACACTACATGAACACCTATGGCTTCCATGGATTGCATGGACGGGCATTCCCAGTGGCATGTGGGGTTAAATTTAGAAGACCCGATTTGAACGTATTCGTCGTGACGGGAGACGGAGATTGTTGCTCTATTGGGGCAGGACACTGGGTGCATGCCATTCGATACAATATGAATCTGGTTGTTTTGTTGTTTGATAATGCGATCTATGGCTTGACCAAAAAACAGACGTCACCTACAAGTCCGCTTGGCACCATTTCCAACACCCACCCAACGGGTTCGGTGTTGCCACCCATTAATCCGATTCAGGCGACTCTCGGTCTGCCTAATGTCTCTTTTGTAGCGCAAACTGTGGATTGGAAACCCGCACATCTCCACGCCACAATAAAAAAGGCGTATGAACACCAAGGCTTATCTTTTGTCAGGATTGTTCAAAGATGTCCTGTTTTTATGCGCGACACGTATGAACCCACAGTTTCTGATCCTGATGCGATCACTGTTCTCAATCATGAAGACGGAATCCTTCTGAACGAAAAGACTTTGAATTCGTTCAGGCATATCGTTGAGCACGATCCATCCGATATTATCAAAGCAAGAGAAAAGGCCGAAATTGTAAAAGAAACTACCCCCATCGGACTTTTTTACCAGAACGAAAATGCCACTCGGTACGACCAGTACGGAGCTCACAACTTAGGTATCTCAACAGATGACCGACTAAGTGCTATTAACACATTGATGGACAGGTATGCAATCTGAAAAAATTGTGAAAACAAAAAAAGAAATAGCAGACAAAGACCTACCCATTCGCTATGAAGTGGATGATCCTGCGTCAGAAGCGGAAACGACTGCCTTTTGGAAAAAACTAAGAAATTTCTATCGGTCTGGAGAAAAAGTATCCAAGGATAAGACAGCTAAACTCTCCTCATTGCTAACCGTATTGGATACTTCAGAGCCGAAATATCCTTACCTGCCAAATGGTGAGAAAAGCCCCCCCATCGAGGAGGACTCTCGGACACCTTTCCATTTGCTCAATCATGTGCTGAGTGCACATCAGAAAGAAAACAGAAAAAAATTTAAAGGCCGATTAGCAGAACTATTGAGTGGGCTAAATGAACTACTCCAGATAGAGGATAAGTCATCAGAGGCCAAGGAGTTGAAGGAGACGTACAATTTTGCCGACGAGATGATCGCATTTGATAAGATGGTAGCTATCATTCCTCATCATTCCGGTGAGGAGCTTCCCAAATCGCGATTAGACCGATTACAATCTGTGGTGGCAACTCTCCAAGAGGGATTGGTCTATTTCAGTGACCAAAGCGCTACTCTGGTGATTGAAAAAAGCTTCACCGAGCTATTTAACAAAAGCCAGCTCTTTAGTCATACACAGCTAATTGAAGGAAATAAAGATGTGTTTAGTCAGACACAAAAACTTTTTGCTGACCAGATACCCTCCTTCACCGAACTGATAAAAGCCTATCGGATTGCTAAGTTGGAAATTGAGGGAGCCTATCAGGAAGATATCCATGACGAGTATTTTGATCACTTCACGTGGCATAGGCTTTTTGATGACGAATTGAATCTATATCACCCTATCGTGCTAATGGTAGGGCATGCGTATTTGTTTGATCATCTGTCGTCGTTCTCTCGGTTATTATCCACCAACCAACCCGTCAATGTAATTGTATTTAACGATGAGCGAATTTCAGTACCGGATCATCAGATTAGTTGGGAGGATGCATCGCACCAATTCAGACAGGAATTGGCCACTCTAGCCATTTCATATCGAAATGTGTATACGTTTCAGGCGGGCATGGGGAATCCGGCTTTTCTTCATACCGGATTAGAAAACTGCCTGAGATCTACTTCACCTGGTGTGTGTCACCTATTTGCGACAGAGGACAAGTCCAAGTCGAAAACGTCGGCTTACTTGATGAATAAAGGAGCCAATGCTGGTCGATATTTTCCAACTATTTTATATGACCCGAACAGAGGTGCATGGGGCGCGAGATTTGATATATCAGAAAACATGCAGTCGGAAAAAGATTGGCCAATTTTCACGTTTAGTGCCCAAACTTCGGAACAAGCAGAAACAACCATGGAGGTCGCATTTACCTATGCAGACTACAAAGTGTCTTATCCTGAGAAAGCCAAAGAATTGATGTTGATTCCGTCCGCTTATTACACAAAAAACCTTGTTCCATTGAGTGAGTACCTTGAATTAGATGAAGAACATTTATATGGAAAAATCCCCTATCTCTGGTTGGTAAATGAGCAAAACGAACTGCACCGTGCAGCCGTCCCCAATGTGTGGGTTGTATCTTGTCAGGAGCGTCTTGATTTCTGGAACTTCCTTCAAGAACTGAGTGGAATAAATAGCTTTCATGCCAAAGAAGCACTGGTGAAAAAGGACGAGGAGGCACACAAAAGGCTGGAGGAAGAAAGAACGAATTTGAAAGCCGAGCATCAGCAAGTGGTTGAAAAAATTAAGGAGGAGGCGATGGGTAAGGCGGCCGAAAGCTTGATTGCTGTATTGTTGGATGAGGACGGGCTTCAGTTGGAATCGCTGATCGGCAATGATCAGGCACTTGTCATACCAGATTCGGAGGATGTACAAGAGCAGGTGGTTGATTCAGCTACAGAAACCCTGGGAGAAACGGTCGTTTCCGATAAGCCTTGGGTAGATAGCGAAGAGTGCACGACTTGCAACGACTGCACGGATAAATACCCCAACCTTTTTAAGTACAATGAAGAAAAGCAGGCGTACATAGATGATGCATCAAAAGGAACTTTTGCAGAGCTGGTGAAGGCTGCAGAAAACTGCCCGGCTGCCTGTATTCATCCGGGAATGCCATCCAATCAAAAGGAACCCAAACTGGAGGCATTGATAAAGCGTGCAGCGAAGTTCAATGGCTAAAGTGACTCCTTGGGAAGTGTTTGGTCAAGTATCGATAGGACGTTTTTAATATTCATCAGGAAAACTAATTTTGTATCACCATGAGCCACGTACACCTAAGCATCAAAGACGGAATCGGAACTGTCGAGTTCTTCACCAAGGAAAGCAATTCATTACCAGGAGCCATCCTAAAAAAACTTGCAGAAACAATCACTGAAGCAGGCGAAGATCCGAAGGTCAAAGTCATAGTCCTGAAAAGCGAAGGCCACCGCGCATTCTGTGCAGGGGCCAGCTTTGATGAACTCATGGCTATTCAGGATGAGGTCTCCGGCAAAGAGTTTTTTATGGGGTTTGCCAATGTAATTAATGCCATGCGGAAAGCTCCGAAATTCATCATCGGAAGAGTACAGGGAAAAGCCGTGGGTGGTGGAATCGGTTTGGCAGCTGCGACAGATTATTGTTTTGCCACTAAACATGCGGCGATCAAATTAAGTGAATTGTCTTTGGGGATCGGGCCCTTTGTGGTGGGGCCAGCCATTGAGCGAAAAGTTGGCTTATCTGCCATGTCGCAAATGGGAATCAATGCGGATGATTTTTATGACCCAAAGTGGGCGCATCAAAAAGGCCTCTTCGCTAAGCTGTACGATGACATTGGCGCACTTGACAAAGCGGTGGCTGATCTGGCCACCAAACTATCCAAATATAGCCCTGAAGCTATGGCCAATCTCAAGCAAATTTTTTGGGAGGGTACTGAAGATTGGGATGAATTGCTTGCTGCAAGAGCTGAGATAAGTGGCAATTTGGTCACCTCAGATTTCACCAAGACGTTTATTCAGAAATTTAAAAGCAAATAAACTACTCGGATAGAATCCTGTAAAGTTCCAGATTGAGATAGTAATGATGGCCAGAGATGGTTCGCTTTTCCAAGATGCCTAGCTCGCATAGTTTATTCAAGTAATTTCTGGCAGTCCCCTCAGCGTAGGTTTTAGCATCGGTCAAATGATTGACTTTCGTAAATGGTTGGGTGAAAATCTGTTGGATCAATTGCTCCGGTTTTCTGATTTTAGTCTCCTCAGCCATCGCTTGAGAAATGCCCTCTTTTGCAGAAAGGATATCATTAATTTTGTCAAATGTGAGATTGGCGGTGACTTCAATTGCCTTGAGCATAAATAAAATCCATTGCTCCCACATGCCCCGTTGTGTCACCCCGATCAGATTGGAATAGTAGGCATCTTTGTGGTCTAAAATGTATCGACTCAGCAATAGAATGGGCATGTCGAGCAAACCTTTTTGAGTGAGGATGTTAATATTGAATATCCGCCCCGCTCGACCATTTCCATCTCTGAAAGGATGAATGGCTTCAAATTGATAATGCGCAATGGCCATTTTTAGCAATGGGTCGATTGGGTATTTCCCATCATCATTCACAAAGGCCACCAGATTCTTGAGTTTTTTTTCTACAATGCCTTTTCCTCTTGGCGGGGTGTAAATGGCCTTCCCAGCATTCGGCCCACTGCCTCCTTGCTTGATGTAAATGTGCGCACTGGTTTGTCTAATTCCATCACTTGCTTGTTTTACTGTTCGGTAGATTTCTTCAAAATATTCCTGATTAAAATCCTGTGAAGTCAGGTGATTATGTCCTGCCCATAATGCCTCTCTATACCGGAGTACTTCCTTGGATGCCCCTTTGACTTTCACTTCTTCGTGCGATTCGCTGTACGCCTGATAAAGCTCGTCATCAGTCGTGAAAATATTTTCAATCTCACTCGAAAACTTGGCTTCTTGTAAGCTGATCGTATTGATCAAAAGCGCTTGATTCGGAATGGCCACAGACCTCCCAAGCAGTCGAGCAAGTGCCTCCTTGGACTTCACGAGCTGTTCGAGTACCTCGATGGTTCGGTATCCACTTTCGTGAATAGGCAAATCGGGAAGATCGTTCCAAGGGATATTTCGATCTGGATTGATTGGAAATTTGTACTTGGTCATTTTGCAGACTTTAAATAATAGATATTTTGATGTTTACTACAAAGTAGACATCAAATTCATCACTCTATTTTCAGCAAACATTGTTTTTTTTATTATTTGATGTTTACTCAAACTTAGGACATTATGTTGATGCCAACAAACGACTAGACACTAATATTTTAATTATTTGATGTTTACTCAAATTTTGGCATCAAAAACCTGAAAGTAGTTTTCTGGAAACAGCGAGAGCTTTTGCTATCTTTGGGTACCCAAAAAATCAACATGCCTCAAGCAACTACAGCCACAAAGAAGAAAGCAAAACCACCCATCAACTGGAAGGAGATAGCCAAGAATATGCTCATCTCCAGAGCGATGGATGATTTGGAAGAAACTAAGCTGGTGCCAGAGAAGAAAGTATTGTATCAATTTTCGGCCAGGGGACACGAATTGGGTCAACTGATTCTCGCTCATCTTCTAGACAGGCCAAAGGACTCGGCAAGTGCTTATTATCGTTCTCGCCCCTTGATGATTGGGCTTGGGCTTTCTATAGAGGATGCATTGTCTGCTCCCCTGACCAGATCAGGAAGCTACAGCGACGGACGAGACATTGGCGTGGTTTGCAACATGCCCAATTCCGAACGAGGATGCGTGGTACTGCCTATGGCGGGAGATGTAGGTTCTCAATACACACCGGCCATTGGTTGGGCGCAGGGAATAGATTATCATACCAAATCGCTTAAAGACAAAAAATACAAGGGTTCAATAGCGGCCATTTTGGGTGGTGATGCCTCGGTCGCCACCAATGGATTTTGGTCAGCACTCACGATTGCTACCACACAAAAATTGCCTGTGCTTTTCTACATAGAAGACAATGGATACGGCATCTCCGTAACCAGCGATTATCAAACACCTGGTAAAAACATCGCAGCAAATCTAGCGTCATTCAAGAATCTGGAAATTCGAGACGGCAGTGGAACCGACCCTGAAGAAGCGTATAAATTATTGCAAGAAGGAACAGATCACGTTCGATCGGGCAAAGGGCCCGCACTCGTGCGATTGAAGATGCCTCGCCTGAATGGGCATTCGTATCAGGACAATCAAGCGTATAAGTCGGAGAAATTGGTGAAAGAGGAAATTAAAAATGACCCTCTAACTGCCATCAAGAAATTATTCTCAGAGGAAGAGTGGAAGGTTCTTGAAAAGGAAGCACAAAAAAATGTCGACAACTCCGCTGAAGCAGCACTTAACCGACCTGCACCAGATACTTCGATTACTCAGAAATTTGTTTTCTCTGAAAATGAAGTTCAAAACATCGGCGGGGTGAGACCTTCCGGACATACGTTCCCAGAGTCCACAGAAACTCCAACCCCTGAAAAACAACGAATCAATATTGGCGAAGCGATCAATCGAGCGTTGGATTACGAATTGACGACCAATCCCAAACTCGCCATTTTCGGTGAGGACGTGGGAATGAAAGGAGGCGTACATGCGGTGACCATGGGGCTTCAAACCAAACATGGCGCAGACAGGGTGTTCGACACAAGTTTGAATGAAGAAGGAATAATCGGTCGAGCTGTGGGCCTGGCCTTTGCCGGTCTGATGCCAGTAGCAGAAATTCAATTCCGAAAATATGCTGATCCTGCAATGGAGCAGCTCAACAATTGTGGGACGACTCGTTGGCGAACAGCCAATCGCTTTGCTTCGCCAATAGTCGTGCGGATGCCCGGGGGCTTTGCCAAAGTGGGCGATCCATGGCACTCCGTCACCAACGAGGTGATGTTCGCCCATGCCATTGGATGGCAAGTGGCTTTTCCGAGTAATGCGCAAGATGCAGTTGGGCTGCTTCGATCAGCCATGCGAAGTGACAATCCTACCATGTTCTTTGAACACAGAAACCTTAATGACAATCGCTATGCTCGACGGCCGTACCCAGGTGATGAGTTTGTGGTGCCTTTCGGCAAAGCCAATCTGCTAAGAGAAGGAACACATATCACCCTCGTAACTTGGGGTGCCATGTGCGAACGATGTGAAGCTGCTGCTGAAGAGACTGGGATTTCTGCTGATGTAATTGATCTGAGAACCATCATGCCGTGGGACAAAGAAGCCGTGTTGGCTTCCGTGAAGAAAACAAACAAATGCCTGATTGTACACGAGGATGCTATGACGGCAGGATTCGGAGCTGAGATTGCAGCAGTGCTAGCTTCGGAGGCTTTCCACTATCTGGACGCCCCTATAGAGCGAATTGCCATGCCGGATATTCCGCTTCCTCATAATGTAGCCCTGATGGAATCTGTAGTGCCGAGTGTGGAAAAGATTGTAGGGAAGATGAAGGAGTTGGTGAGGTTTTGATTAGTGAAGTGGAAATAGGAATTTGGAGGAGCGACAAAACGTCACACATCAGTGATCACATCAAACCCCTTGAAACTACCTACGATGGCGAGTCCCGTGATTTTAGGAGCTATTTTCTTGGTTTTTATTTTTTTTGCTATTTGATTCAAGGTAGCTCCCGAACCTACAGCATCGTCTATAAGCAAGACATGTTCAAACGTGCCTTGATTAGTGACAGCAAATGTCTTGTCTGCATTACGAATTCGTTCATCTAGCTTGGAAAGAGACTTTTGAGGTACAGGAATAATTCCACTAATCTTTTTGATATCCAGTATCGGTAACGGAATTTTCAACTGATTTTGAAGGAATTTCATCAACTGAACTTCACGACGAATAGTTGGTGGGACAAAACCAACAGCATCAATCTTGGCCGATTTTAAGAATTCATGAATTCGATCTTCTATTTCCTTTAATAATAAAGACATTAGGTGCTTGTTCTGTCCTTGTTTAGCAAAGTGTAGCAGCGTTCCGAGTGGCGTCTTGCCGAATCGCTCGATGGCGTAAAAATCTAAATAGTAGAGTTGATCCAACCATATTCGATCATATCCTTTTGTGTTTTTAAGTTTCTCAACTCCATTGATAAGACTAGAACCATCATAATAGAGCTCATACTTTTTCTTGGTCTTTATGAATTCCAAGACAGTTTTGTCAACGGGAAGATTTCTCCGCGTACACCATAAAGAAAAAGCGGATAAGCCGCTCATCATGTCCCCTGTTTCTGTGACCATGAGAAAGTGATTATCTAAGAATTTTCGATCGCTGGAAGAGATGTCTGCACCAATTTGCTCCTGATATTGTTCATCAGTTTTGTCGAGTAATCGATAGACTGTTTTCGGAGTTCTTCCCAGTTTTTCCAGAAAGTTTTCGGTGGTAAGGGTCTTGACAACCAGATGAACCATCTGCTTGGACACATTCAAGAGTTCGGTAATTTCCTTTACACTTAGTTCCTTCTTTTCTTCAAATAGTTCTATGATGGCTTTTTTAATGCTCATTGGTTATTTGACTATTTACTATCAATAGTCAAATATAATCAATTTATTGCCCCAATTTTTGTCCTCACTAGCCTTTCATTGTTTACTCTTTCGTTCTAGCGAATTTTCCACAGCCACCGTTACCAAATACTTCTTTTCGCGAATCAATTCCACGCTTTGGTCTTCGGTCAATTCATGTAGTTGCACGTCAATTTTTCCATCTTTCAACTGGATGCTATGCCCACAAATTTCGACCTGTCTGAAGAAAAAATAACAATAAAAATTTAGTCAACCTATTTACAAATCACCACACTAGCTTTGTTCCATGCTCCAATACGCCACTTCCGCCCAGCGAGTCATGGCTCTGTTATTTGATGCCCTAATCTTTCTGGGTGTCTTTATCTTTTTCTTGATATTCATAGAAATGGACGAAAACGGGCGTTTTAGTTTCTTTGGGAGCTTCTTTTCGCTCCCTGTCCTGATTTTTTGGATCATTTATTTTCCTCTTGCCGAAGGACTTGCCGGACAGACGGTGGGTAAAAGACTGATGAAAATACGAGTCGTCTCTCTTGAGTCGGATAACCTGACGCTTTTGCAAGGATTGATCAGGCGGCTTCTTGATTTGGTTGACATGTTATTCTTTGGGTTGGTGGGCATCTTGGTGATGTCGCGCTCAGACAAAACCCAACGGATCGGGGACAAAGTAGCGGGGACTATTGTGATTCTTTACAATGAGGTGGCTTGCTCAAAGTGCCGAACAAAATGTTTGCTAACTGTTGAGGAGTTGAATAAGGGCCAGTTCACCTGTCCAGATTGTGGGGAGTTGAATGATTAGCTTTTTGGATTTACTGCATCCTTGATTCAGCCAGCATTGCAGCGTGTTGTTTGTTTTCCTTTTTCTAAACATGTAAAAAACTCATTGATTATCAGTTATTTACGATTGTTTCCTTTTGCTAGACAAGCCAAAAACTAAGCTACCAACGTTTCATTCAATTCATATATTCAAAGTCTTCCATTTCAAAAAGTGAGCTACTTCTACTGGTCTTAATAGCTCTCAGACAGCCCATTGCTCATCTATGACGGTTAACAATTCAAGTATTTGGTCAAATTATCACTTGCTATTTGCTCTGGATTCTGGTTCATGTTTACTCTTTCAAAGATATCTCCTTTACAACACTATGAAAGCAACCTCGAAAAGTGAATAGGGCTATCTTTACTCTATGAAAATGACCCTGTCATTATTTACTTTATCCTTTTCATTCATTTGCCTGTCTCAACAAATCGCCATCACCCTCGATGATGCGCCTTTTGGGTACTCTGCTGGCATGTCAGATGACAAAAGAGTGGAGGCCGTTGATCGGATATTAGTCGCTCTGAAAAAGTACAAGGTGGATGCGACCTTCCTCGTCACATCAGGGAATATCACAGCTGGTAATCAAATCATACTTGATCGGATAAAGACGGCTGGACATCAATTGGGCAACCATACCCATCGTCATTTTAATCTCAACAATGTTTCAGCAGCACGATACATTGCAGATATTGATTCGTGCAAGCTCCTGGCAGGCAAATGGTTCAACTCCAATTATTTTCGCTATTCGATGCTTCGACGTGGAGACACCCGAGCCAAACGTGATTCAGTTTATGCGCACCTCAAAGCAAAAGACTACACAATTGCTCCAGTGAGCATGGACAATAATGAGTGGATTTATAATCGGGATTATAGCCGAGTGCTTGCAAAAGAGGATCAAGAAAACATGGATCGAATAGGTGAGGAATATTTGAAACACATGCAGGAGATCGCCACCAATTATCAAAAGATGAGCGAGGAACTGATGGGCAGAGAAGTCAGCCACATCCTCCTCATTCATGCCAACCCCATTAATGCGGATTATTTGGATCACCTGCTCTCGTGGTTCAAAAAAGAAGGTTGGAAGTTCATCACACTGGATGAAGCCATGGAAGATCAGGTGTATCGGATTCCGACAGATTCGGTGTATTTGCGTGGAGCTTCAGTGCTCGATATTATCAAAAGGGAGCGTTCCAATTAGCGATTCATACATCCAGAATTAGGACGCCCAAATATTGGTGATCATTTTCCCATCCAGTCAATGAGAGTTGACTAAATTCGCCATTCATTACTTATTCACTTAGACAAATTCTGAATCGATGACGACTGCTGCATTGAAAGATTTGAGGGCTCGCGCTACTGCCCTGGGGAGGTATCTTTGACTACTCTGCCAAAAAAAAGGAGCTAAATGATTTAGAGCTCATCACTACTCAGCCTGACTTTTGGACCCATCCGGATTCTGCGGAGAAAACCATGAAAGAAATCCGTGTCAAGAAGGGATGGACAGGCGATTATGAAGGCGTAGAAGAGGCGCTGGACGATGTAGAAACCCTCGAAGAATTTCGACAAGCCGATGAAGCCACTGAAGAAGAAGTGGAAGAAGCGTATCAAAAGGCACTCAAAAAGGTTGACGATCTAGAATTCAAAAAAATGCTCAGCTCGGAAGAAGACCAACTTCCAGCCATGCTCCAAATCACGCCTGGCGCTGGTGGCACGGAGAGCAACGATTGGGCGGGTATCCTCATGCGAATGTACCTCATGTGGGGAGAATCCAATAATTATAAGGTCAGGGAAGTGGACTATCAGGCTGGCGATGTGGCTGGAGTGAAGTCTGTCACGTTGGAATTCGATGGCCCCTTTGCCTACGGAAATCTGAAATCTGAGATTGGTGTGCATCGTCTGGTGCGGATTTCTCCTTTCGATTCTGGCGGTCGGCGACACACATCGTTTGCGTCCGTGTATGTGTACCCCGTCGCTGATGAGTCAATCAAAATTGATATTAATCCGGCCGATGTAGAATTACATACTTCCCGATCGGGTGGAGCAGGTGGTCAGAATGTAAACAAGGTGGAAACTAAAGTGCAGCTTACCCACAAGCCGACGGGAATTGTGGTGGTTTGCCAGATCGAGCGGTCGCAATTGGCCAATCGTGAACATGCCATGAAGATGCTCAAATCTCAGCTTTATCAGAGAGAGTTGGAGAGAAGAAATACGGAGCGAGACAAAGTGGAAGCTGGGAAATTAAAGATTGATTTTGGCTCACAGATTAGAAATTATGTATTGCATCCCTACAAATTGATCAAAGATAACCGCACGGGTGTGGAGCGTACAGATGTTCAGAACGTGCTGGATGGTGATCTTCAGGATTTTATCAAGGCTTATTTGCTGTATGGGGAGGGTGAGGAATGAGGGTCTACAACCTAAATTTTTGGCTTCTTTGCTTTAGCTCCTTCTTGTTCTTCGGATCGTTCAACATGATCATCCCTGAGTTGCCAGACTTCATGAGAAGCTTGGGTGGAGGAAAATATATCGGCCTTCACATCGCTTTTTTCACATTGACTGCCGCAATTTCTCGCCCCTTCAGTGGCAAACTCACCGATCGGTGGGGACGTGTCCCAGTCATGATCATTGGGGCGGTAGTCACAGGAGTAGTCTCGTTGTTTTATCCTTTCGTTCTCAATATTTACGGATTCTTCTTTTTGCGATTGCTCCATGGATTTTCCACAGGATTCAAACCCACAGGAACAGCCGCCTATATAGCAGACGTGGTGCCGGCTGATCGACGTGGAGAAGCAATGGGCATAGTTAGCTTTTTTGGGATGGTGGGCATGGGCATTGGGAATTTCGTGAGTGCGAAAATCGTGACCGCATTTTCTATCGATGCGCTATTCTTTACCAGTTCGGCGGTGGCCGTATTCTCGGTTGTCATTCTGCTCAAGCTAAAAGAGACACTCCAAGACAGGGAAAAATTTCATAAGGGGCTATTGAAAATTAATGTTTCAGACCTCTACGAACCCACCGCCTTGCGCCCCTCCATCGTGATGATGTTCAATACTTTTTGTTTTGGAGTGGTGATTTCGCTGTTCCCCGATTTTGGCATGTATCATGGAATAGCCCCTGAAGATAAGGGCTTGTACTTTGTGTATTTCACCGGAGCTTCCCTTTTTGCGCGGGTTATTGGAGGTGTCCTTTCGGATAAATTTGGAAGAGTGCCTGTCGTTCGAGTAAGCACGCTTGTCGTTGCAACTGGCTCATTAGTAACAGGATTTTCGTATGATCCTACTTCTTTTTTTCTTGGTGGTCTGGTCTTCGGAATTGGTTATGGTCTCACCTCTCCGGCGCTTTTTGCATGGGTGGCAGATCTGGCTCCCAAACAAAGCATTGGCAAAGGGATGTCAACAATTTTTATCTTTCTTGAGATCGGAATTGGAACAGGCGCTCTTATGGCCAGCCTCTTTTATCAAGGGGATACCAGTCGATTTCCATGGATTTTCGGTGGTGCGGCATTTTTGTCTTTTCTTGCTTTTCTTTACCTGGTTATTAGCAAGCCCAAAACCGACTCAACATCATGAAGAATATTCCTTTAATCGCTTACATCATAATAGGTGCTGTCAACGTACTGGGGCATTTATTCGATCAGACAGACATGGTCAGGTACTCCAAACCGATGCTCATGCCTGCATTGATATTCTTTATTTATCATCAAGCGCAGGGGCATGTAACGAAGCGTACAATGTTGATAGTACTTGCATTGATTTTCTCGTGGATGGGCGACTTGGCATTGATGAAAGATGGTGAAAGCCTTTACTTCATGCTTGGCCTTGGCGCATTCATGCTGGCGCAAGTGACGTACACGTTTATCTACTATAAATCCACGTTTCAGAAACCGGAGTTTCAGTTGATGCCACTTCTCCCAATTCTGACCTTCACCATCTTCCTACTAGCCTTTGTACTTCGAAATGCCCCAACAGAAATGCAAATTCCAATTGTCGTGTATGCCGTTTGCATCACAGCAATGGCCAGCATGGCCAGGTTGAGAATGGGACTCACGTCCAATTTTAGTTTTAATTGGGTGATGATGGGAAGTTTGCTTTTTGTGATATCGGATTCTGCAATAGCCGTTGAGAAATGGTATCTGCGTATTCCTTATGATGAAGTAGTAATAATGAGTACTTACATTGCTGCCCAACTACTTATCGTGATAGGTTTATCGAAACATCCAGAATGATCAGCTTATTCTGCGAGGGTAGCTTTCAGTCGGTCTAGTTCTTTCTTGCTATTCCCAATGAATATCTGATCGTCTACTATGAAAACCGGACGCTTCAAAAAAGTGTATTCCTCGTTGATAAGCCTTTTATAATCGTGTTCCAGTAACTCCATGTCATTCAAGCCTCTCGATCTGAATTTTCTTGCCTTTTTGGAAAATAGTGCCTCATAAGATCCGCTGAGCTCTTCCATCTGATCCACCTGCTCTGGAGTCATCGGCTCGGTTTTTATTTCTTGTTTCTCAAAGCCGTCTAAAACCTCTCCGAGTTCCGTAATGATTCGTTCACAGGTGGTGCATGTAGATAGGTAATAGTACTTTTTCATCCTAGTGTGATTATTTCAACATATTCATTTCACAATTGTGAAATTACGCAATTGCCAACACTTACTGCTCAGGGATTGAATAGAGCCTTTCAATTTGTTTCACAATTTTTGGCCATTCAAAGGTAGCCGCATAGTCGATTCCTAATTTGCGCAACTCCAAACAGGTTTTCAATTTTTGGATTCTGCTCATTGAATCAGCCAAACCTACAATATCCTCCGGGTTGGCGAAATACGCTAACTGCTCTGGGTTGAGCAATTCACGATAGCCCTCATTTGCATAGCCGACTAACGGTACTCCTGCCTGCATTGCTTCAAGCAATATGATTCCAAAGCTCTCTCCATAGCGTGCCGACGCTACAAAAAGGTCGGCAGATGCCAGCAAATCTTGTTTCCCGATTTCTTCTACTTGTCCGAGAAACTCCACATCCATCAACTTTTTTTGAAGGCAGTAACGCTCAGCAAGTCCACGCTCGCGCCCGTCTCCGGCCACAATAAGTCGGCTTTCGGCGATTTGCTTTTTGAAAATTTCAAAAGCCTTGATCGCATCCATAACTCCTTTTCGTGGCTCCATTCGTCCAAGAAACAATACGTTAAATTTATTATCAGAGTACTTTTCGATTGACTCTCCTTTTTCAAAAGGTGCTATGCCATTTGAGATTACGTGAACCTTGCGCTTTGAAAATCTACTAATTCCTCTTTTCTGGGTTTCCGAAACCGAGATCATTTCATCCAACCAATGGAAAATCGCCTTTCCCATAAGGGGCATAATCCACCTCCCCAAGAAGCGACCAACCCGCGTATTTGAGGGGGTGTCGTGAAAAGTGGCCACCTGATGTCCACGGAAAATCATCCGGACTTGCAGTGCCAGGACGGGATTCCAGATGGTGTGGTAATGCGCCACATCGAATTTTTCTTCACGCATAAATTTCCTCAACCTTCTCCATTCGCTCCCCAAACATATATTTAAATCTATTTTGGTCCCTCCAAAGGCGAAACCATGGTTTCTGCCAAAGGCTCTGATTTCAGTTTGCTCACCTTCAAGACCGGATTGATTAGGAACGACTATTTTCACCGAATGCCCTTCATCCCGCAGGGCTTTTGACAATCCTAAAATGTGTGTTTTCACACCACCAGGTCTGCTGAAATCATACGGACATATCTGGAGGATCTTCATTCGTTCTTGATTGATTTTTAACGGTCAAATGGAATCGACATATTTGTATCCATACTTCTCTAGTAACATTTTGTCTGTTGATTTCATAAGACAAAGATCATTTAATATGCACTGATTTTGAAAGAAAATGGGGTTCAAGTACTTGTAGATTCCGGAGTGTTCATGGACGACTTGGAGATGCGGATTCTCAAGTCCAAGGATCGAGTGATGATTCAAGCCATGACTTTTGAGATGGACAAAGCCGGAATGCGGTTGATCAGCGCAATGAAAAAATCCAAAGCGAAAGAAAAAATACTCTGTATTGATTCCTACTCGTTGGTCAACATTAACGATGGCTGGGCGTATGGGGCACGGTACTTCACAAATAAGAAACATCGGGATGAAGTGAAGGCGACAAGAAAAATATTAACGCTCAAAGATTCTGATATTCATGTCGTTCTCACTAACCCAGTAGGCTTCCTGGGTATGAAGTATCCATTTAGGAATCATAAAAAAATGATGATCGTCGACAATATGGCCTATTTGGGAGGAATCAATTTTAGTGATCATAATTTTTCATGGCATGACTTCATGGTGAGAATTAGTGATGACGAGGTGGTAGGTTCGTTGGAAAGGGATTTCAGATTGACCATTCAGAAAAAAAATCAATCAGCGATTCAGCAGCTGACAACCGGACGGATTTATTTTCTGAACGGGAGCAACAGTGGGGTGGAATACGAATTGCTTTTTGATGAGATTCTTAAAGCGAAGAAAAGTATCTCAATTCTGTCTCCTTATGTTTCTGATCCTTTGCTCTCCAGGCTTAAAAAATTGAATCCACAAGTGACTGTCAATATCTTCACTCCTCAAAAAAACAATAAATCGATCATGAAGCATGGGCTCTATGACGCAATCCGCCATACGAATTTTAATTTGTATGAATATAGAGGGATGTCTCATCTCAAAGCCATCTTGGTGGATGATTCCAAACTTCTATTTGGCAGCAGTAATTTCGATATCGTGAGCTACTATCTGGAGCAGGAGGTGGTGATGGTCTCGGAGGATGAGCGTTTAGTGGCCGCATTTCGAGATCAAATTCTTGTTCCCGATAGGAATCAATCTGAACTCATTGACCTGTTGTCTTTAAAAAGAAATGTGACAAGCAGGATAGTTTTGATTTTATTAAAGAAAATAATCGCAATTTTGGCGCAGCTTTTCTCCGTGAAGAATGATCCTCAAGATTAAAAACGAAAACAAAGTCAGCACACATCTGATCAGTACGGTGAGGCCAAAATCCCCTGTTTTTCAACTGCCAGAATATCAGAATCGACCTAAGGTATCATTCTGTATCACCCACAAAAACAGATTTCACCAGATTGCTGAGACGCTCACCAAAAATCTCAATGACAATCGGATAGATGAAGGAAGAGTAGAATTTATTCTTGTCGATTTTGGTAGTGATCACGATATGAAAAATTGGGTAGCTGACCAGTTTTCTGCGGAGATTTCCTCGGAATATTTGAAATTTTTTCACACAAGTAAACTTGAAAAATGGCATGCTCCGATCGCTAAGAATACAGCTCACCGCCTCTCTACAGGTCAGATTTTGGTAAATCTGGATGGGGACAATTTCACGGGGTATCGAGGGGGTCAGTTTGTGTACGAACATTTCATGGAAAATCAACATGATATTTGTTGCTGGCAATTTTCGGGTAGAAATGGAGATGGATCATTTGGCAGAATAGCCTCCGCCCGAGATACTTTTTTCGGTATCGGCGGATACAATGAAGAGCTGTTGGAAATGGGTTTTCAGGATCGGGATTTAGTGAGACGACTGGAGATGTCTGGAGTAAAAGTAGTGTTGGCATTGGATGAATCATACAATCATACATTGGAAAATGACCAATACGAACCTAAGGAAATGGCATACGCCAGTATGCGCCTTTTTAATAAAAAAATCGCAAAACGTATTGTCAAGAAGGACAATTTGAAAGCAAACGGTAACACCATGGGTATTCAATCAGGAATCAAACAACTCGTCATTACCAATGGAAAAATATCTATGATTGATGTTTAGTCTCAAGACACCATCCATGTGGAGAAGTACAGTTAGGGAAAAAGAAAATTCCGTATTCTTGCCCAAATCCTTCATTTGGTCTCATCCGAAATTTGCGAATTCCCAAGCGGTTTCTTTTTGTGTGATTGCGGTGGAATCTCAGCTGGAGACATTGGCAAAAACAGTGAAACAAAATTTGATTGACACCCAAATGGACCGGGAATCAGTAGAATTTGTGATGTTGTTGGACACCAATTCAACTGCGGCAACAATGTTTGCTGCGCAATTTTCTGAGGAGGTGAAAAATGGCGCAATTCAAATTTTCTGGTTGGCAGAATCCCTTGGTGAAAAACTCAAGAACAACTTGGTTTTTCAATTGGCCAAATCAAAAATTCTATCCTTGCTACAATTTGACCAATACGTGGGCCCCAGAGCGAGTAATTATATTTATAATTCGCTGAACACTTCAGGCGAAAGCCAAGTATTGTGGCTGAAAAAATGGGGGAGAAAAAGCAACAGGCTTTCAATGACCAGAGATTTGTTCTATGAAATGGGTGGATTCGATGAGTCCCTTTCAGGAAGCCGACAGGTCATCGATTTGGTCAGGCGGTTGAGAGGCTATAATGTGAATATATCAAGTGTGTCACTCGAAATGTTTTCACAAGGGATTGAAAAAGACGCTTGGGCATTTTCTTTTTTGACACCAAAATCCACACACACGAATCACAAGATGACCCCACTAAATAAAATTCAATTAAACCGAGTGCTTCCAGAATGAATATGATCATCCTTGCGGCGGGGAAAAACACCCGATTGGACAATGGTCTCCCCAAGTCTATGCTGGAAATTGGTGGGGAGACTTTATTGGAAAGACACTTGAGGTTGTTTTCTCATTTTGGCGTAAATAATTTCTGCATTGTCACTGGGTATCGCCACGAGATGCTTGAAGGTTTTATCGAATCCTTTGATGATACACTTAAATCCAAAATTACGCTAGCGCATAATCCCAGGTTTGATTTAGCCAATGGACGCTCACTCTTGGCCGCTCATGAATGGGTCACTCAAAATGAAATTGGAGAATTCTTCTTCACCATGGCCGATCATTTTTTTTCACCTGAATTTGTTGAAGCTGCGATGAAAGCAATCTACCCTGACACTACACTCACATTGGTTGTGGACGCTCCTTCTTCGACAAATGCACACATAGACTTAGATGACGTCACGAGGGTGCAATCGGCAGCAGGATTGATTCAGTCCATTGCAAAACATTTGGAAATATATGATTTCTATGACACGGGATTGTTCTTTGCAAAGAAAGAAATGTTCGAGCTGCTGGCGCAATCCATACAAGCTGGTGAAAATAGTATTTCCAATATGGTCCAACTTATTTTGGCTCGACATCAAGCCAGTGTGATGGAGGTTTCTGGACATTTCTGGAACGATGTGGACACGCCCGAAGATTTGAAGTTTATGCGAAATCTAACTGATAAACTCAGCTAAGTTCTCAGTAATCTGCTGCTCACCAAAATTCTGGATGGGGTGTTTGAATCCGAAAGCTGAAATCGCTGGTATAGTCCCGCCAATTCCTTTGTCTCTTGCCACCTGAATGTAACGAACGACATCAATCATTATCCCGGCACTATTTGGGCTGTCTTGAACTTTCAGCTTCAGCTCCAGCTCAAAGGGTACATCTCCAAATTGGGTGCCATTTACATTAATGTAGCAGATTTTGGTATCGCCAAGATGGGGTACAAAATCGCTTGGCCCGATGCGCAAGGCGGGGGTCTTTCCTGCTTTTCCATCATACAACGAAGTAACTGCCCGGGTTTTTGAGATTCGCTTCGTTTCTAATCTCGATTGATCCAGCATGTTTTCAAAATCAGTATTTCCTCCCACATTTAGTTGGTACAAATCGTTAATATGGAATCCACGCTTGACCAAATTTTCTACCAGAACCCGATTCAGATAGGTCGCCCCGAATTGAGATTTAATATCATCTCCAGCGCATGGAATTCCGGCAGCTTTAAATTTTTCATCCCACGCTGGTGTAGAACAAATGAATACAGGAATGGCATTTATGAAACTCACGCCTGCTTTCAGACATTCTCCCGCATAAAATTTGGCCGCCTGATCGCTCCCTACTGGTAAGTAGCAAATGGCACAGTCCGCATTCGTTGATTTCAAATACTCAGCAACGTCAACTGATTCTTCTGACTCCTCTACCCGAAAGCTCTCCGTCATATGAGCGGCCACTCCATCGAGGACATTGCCCCTCACGACAGGCACCTCAAGTCGGGGAACGGCACTAAATTTTGTTGCTGAATTGGAACCAGAAAAAATAGCTTCGCTGATATCCAACCCAATCAATCTTTTGTCCACATCGATAGCTCCGACAATCTCAATGTCCTTTGCTTCATATCCATTGATAGCTGATGTGATCATCCCGAAACTTCCTGATTGCTGGTAATATTCGAGCCCTTGAACGAAAGAAGAAGCGCAGTTACCTACGCCGATAATGACCGTTTTGATCATAATTAGTTTGGTGAGTGATTTTTTTTTCTAAACAGAAAGTGCGAATTTCTAAAAAAAAACCAAACCAATGGAAGAATACGCTATTTAATCACGAATTAGTTATTCGCCCCGGTCGGAATTTTCCAAATAGCTGCTTACTCTTCCGGCTACATTTTCTCTGATATTGAGATAGAATAAATTGTAATCTACGTTATGAAAACGCTTCCAATTGAGCAGAAAATTACCAAAGAACCGAGGCTTATGAATCCAAAGCATACCCTCATGATTTTTCGCATCGGTAAGTCCTGGCCGTAGCTTATCGAATTTCTTGAGCACGCCACCGGCATTCACATCACGCGAAACCCAGCGGTCGTCCACTGACCAATTCAAAGGATTCACGCTCGCTGCATTGGTGTACCACGTCTCATGGTACGGGGGGTAATAATCTGCCAAATACGTATTCCAAGTCACCCAGCAGGTCGTCTGATCTGCGCTTTCGCAAATGGGCAATTCGATAAATTGGTCCTTAGGGATCGGCATACCAACAATGTAGGCAACCACAAGTTGGTTCATTAGTGGTTTACCTTCGAAAAATTCTTGCAGCAGCCGAGCGGCATGCAGCGTGCCTTGGCTATGAGCGGCGATGATGATGGGACGCTCATTGTTCCAGTTTTTGAGGTAATATTCAAAAGCCTTCTTTACATCCAAATATGCAAGGTCCAGAGCGGGCATTCGCAAAGAAGAATCCGAGCGAAAAACCGCAACGTGTGCCTGTCTGTACAAGGGGGAATAGACTTTTGCCGACCCATTGAATACAGTCGCTTGATACTTGATCGTGGAGTTGGCGATCCGATCATTCAGCTCAGTGTCATTCACATCCGCAAACCATGGGAAGGCTGATTTTTGTTCGCCTGTATATATGGTCGGATAGACGAAAAAAACGTCCACTTCCGCTTCAGACTGGCCATTTCTTAATTGTCCCTTGCCGGGTGTTGCATCTGCCAAGTCTTCAACTTCCGGATGTGCGATCCAGTAATTGAGATTTGTATAATCGGGTGCGCCTGGGATTTTCTTTAAATCCTCCAATCCAAAAGTTCCTTCATAGCCACCTTCCTTCACATTTTGAGCGTAGCAAAGAGTGGAAAAGAAGAGGGTAGAATAGAGAAGATACTTCATAACAGATTCTTTAAAACTGAAAATCGATTCTTTAAACGGTCAATTTATTACTTGTTTCATTAATCAACTCCCCCGATACGTCGAATAGCCAAAAGGACTTAACAGCAAAGGAATGTGGTAATGTTCCCCATCGGTAATCTCAAAGCTCACCGAAACTTCGGGATAAAACCCTTTAGTGCCGATATTTTCAAAATAGGTTTTCGTATCAAACAGCATCCGGTACATGCCCGGTTCGATGGTCTGACCATCAGCCATAAAGTTGGGGACTCGTCCATCGCTGTTGGTTACTCCAGTAGTGATGTCCTCCCATTGGCCATCCCCTACTGGCCGCTGGAGCGAAATTTTTATTCCTTCCGCAGGCTGGCCTTTCGCTGTGTCCAGTACGTGTGTAGTTATCTGTCCCATTTGGTTTAGTACTAGTTTATTAGTGCTTTACGATTTTTACATCCATACGTATTTTACGAACGTTTATCGGATCATCACTCGATCCTACAAAGTTACTCAAAGGATCTACAGATTGTTTTTGCGCTTCCTTTGTGCTCTTCGTGGCAAAAGATTTTGACTAAGAAACAATCAACTTCTTCATCCTCAAGGTCGTAATCTTGTATTGCTCGACCATGGCAATTTTCAGCTCCTCTTGATACTCATTTCCAATTCTTGACTCTAATATTTCCAACATTTCTTCTGCCGTCTTCCCCGTGGCACACACGATAAAAATAAACCCAAATGTGTGCTCATAAAGTGCATTGAGCTCGGCCAATTTTTCAACGACCGCCAATGGTGCTGTGTCCACACTCTTCTGTTCAGTTCCTGCCCACGCTTTCGTATTGGCATACTTTTCCGAAAGGCTCTCCACATCTCCAATCTTAGGATGATGTGTGAAGGCTTCTAACCAGTCTGACTCACCTCCATCGAACCAAAATTCTTCCGCCGCGTCAAAAAGTGCGTCCTGATCTTCAAACGGTCTGGACGAAACCATTCGGTCCACCCAATGGTGCGCCCCGCAGCATTTGGTCAGTTCGATGACTGCCTCCTCTGAATCTATCTTATTTAATTCTTCTAACGTCATTTCTGAATTGTTCCCCAAAGCCGCAATCTACTGATTCCTCCATCTGGGAAAATGCTCAACCGAACATGTGTACATGCTTCCAGATTTTCACTTTCAAACGCATGCTCATGATGAGCTTGCAGTTTGGATCGCCGAAGCACGGTTGTCCACTCAGCATTCTCCACGCCTTCATCACTATCAGAGACACAGCCTTCAATCAAACATGTATCCGGATAATTGCCTTTAAAATGATGTGTGTCCACCAGTATTTTTTGAATGCGTCCTCTATGCGCCAGTCGCACAATCACCCAATCGCGATTATTTGGCGTCCGATTTCGTTTGGTTTCCCAACCATCCCCCATGTTTGCCCCTTTCCCAGGCATGATCAAGTTGTCCATGTGGCTGAAAAACATGTCGTTGCAAAGGATGGATTTTGCACCATTCGTGGCGGCCGCCAAATCCATCAACTCCTCAGAATCTACACCGCCCCAGTCTTTCTTCACTTCGCCATAGACCTTGAGTCGGGCTACTCCGCCATCTGGATAAATATGTAATTTCACATGTGTAAATTGACTGGAATTGTCAATTTCAAAAAAGTGCTGACTTCCAGGATCAAGAGAAGATTTCGAGAGGATTTCAACCCAGCTTCCATCTGCTGCATCTTCTTGTTTGCTAAAACATGCCTCTATCGAGCAATGCGGTGGATGATTACCCAAGAAGTGATTCGTATCCACATCCACACCTCGGATGACTCCAGAAGCGCCAAGCTTAACGATACACCAATCATGACCTTCCGTTCGCTTCCGACGAGATTCCCACCCGTCCATCCACTTGCCAAATTCCGTGTATTTGTCCTCGATAAAAATACCACGACCGGCTTTGACCAAGTTGTCCATTGGTGCAAAAAAGTCATCAGAACAGGCGATGGCTTTTCCTCCGAGTTTTTCAGCGGCCAGGTCGATTAGTTTAGTAAAGTTAGGTGTCGTGTTTTCTATTGTCATTTTTGCTACTTCAATTTTCTTTAGACCTTTAATGGGTTATGCTTTTTCTGATACGCTCCGGTCATGGGGGCGTTTCAATAGTTGCCCTTTTGCTAAATCGCAAAACAACCCTTTATCAAAGACTTTGTGGCCACCAACGAAGGTCTTTTCTACCTCGCCACATAATTGCAACCCTTCGTATGGCGTGATCTTGTGCTTGAATTCAATGCTATCCTTCATCACTTCAAATGTCCCTTCCGGATTCCAGATGGTCAAGTCCGCATCAAAGCCAATGGCGATTTTTCCTTTCTCCTTTTCAAGATTCAGAAACTTAGCCACGTTATAGCTCATTAGATTCGAAACTTCAGCTATTGAAATAGCTCGGGCTTTAGCCTCTGTCCAAAAAGCCGGAAAACTAAATTGAAGCCCGGCAATCCCTCCCCATGCTTTTTTGAGATTCCCAGATTCCAATTCCTTAATCTCAGGAATAGCTGGTGAATGATCGCTTACAATGAAACTAAAAAGGCCGTTTTGTAATGCTGCCCACAACTTCTCATTATTTGCTCGTTCTCGAATGGGTGGAGCGCACTTATACCGGGTCTGCCCATCTGGAATATCCTCCGCATCAAATACCAGGTAATGAGGGCAGGTCTCCACCGTGATAGGTATGCCGCTTGATTTTGCGTTATCCAATTCAGCAACGGAATTTGATGAGGACAGATGCACGATATGAACGGGCGTATCATAATCACGGCAAAGGTCAATCATCATCTTGATGGCTTTATCTTCCCATTCTTTTGGCCGGGAAGCCAAATACGCTTGATAGTTAGTTGGGAATTCATCCAATAAATTTTGTCCTACTATTGGCGAATCCAACTCGGCGTGAACGAGCAACGGCACGTTGTGTTTCTTCAAGATTGGTAGCGCCTTTCTCAAATCCACTTCATTCACATTTGGAAATTCATCAATTCCTGAATGCGTGAGAAACGCCTTGATTCCAAAGACGCCACTTTCAATCAGCTCATCAAGCTCATCAATATTCTCGGGAACGATACCTCCCCAGAATCCACAATTGACATGGAGCTTGTTTTCAGTAGCCCCCAGTTTATCTTCAAATGCTTTTTTTGAAGTCGTGACCGGGCTTGCGTTGAGCGGCATTTCGATCAGCGTGGTAATGCCCCCAGCAGCAGCCGCTTTAGTCGCCGTGTCAAATCCCTCCCAATCCGCTCGTCCTGGTTCATTAATATGCACGTGGCAGTCAATCAGGCCGGGCATAATCACGGAATTTCCTACATTCTCAATTGGAAAATCAGCTTCAGGGAACTCACCCAATTTGATCGCTTCAATTTTGCCCTTTTGAATCTCAATGGTCGCCTCTTTCAATTCTCCATCTAGAAGTATGCGCGTACTATGTAGCCCAAATCGTCCCATCAGTTGAGCTTTGATCCTTGGAGAATCCATGCCTTGATCTTGTCACGTTCCTCGTCTGTCATCAGTGTTTTGTTGCCAAGCGGCATGGTCTTGGTTCGCACGGTTCGGATCATGATTCGTTCTGATTGCGCACTGATTTGTTCGGGTGTGTCGAAGGTCACGTTATTGGGAGCTATTTGCCACGTATCATCCGTAGGAGTAACGGAGTGACATTGGATACATCTGGTTTGAATAATTTCATTCGCTTCCGTAAAGGTCACTTCACCAATCGAATCATCTTGCTTTTCAAAAGCAGGCGAAGTGACAAATGCGAGTGAGCCCATTGCTATGATAGAAACAGGAAGAATATATCCTGACTTCTCACCTCTTTCGAGCAAATTCCAATAGTGCTTGATTCCCGCACTTGTCAAAGTGATCACCAGTAGAATAACCCAATTCCACTCATGCCCATACGTGCTGGGGAAGTGATTGCTGATCATGATGAAAATTACCGGAAGCGTCAGATAATTATTGTGCAGTGAACGTTGACCCGCTTTTTGCCCAAGTGTGGCATCCAGAGGTTGGCCAAGTTTTGCTGCCTTCACCAGTGCTTTTTGAGAAGGAATAATCACGAAGTAGACATTCCACGCCATGATCGTCCCGATCAATGCTCCCACATGAATGTAGGCGGCTCGGCTACTGAAAACCTGAGCAAAGAAATACGAACTGGCCACCAAAATTAGAAATCCAACCAGCGCAAAAACAAGCGGCTTCTTTATCAAGGGTGACTTACAAAGCACGTCATAAACAACCCACCCCAGCACCATTGACCCTATGCCGATCATCACGGCAGTGGCCGTTGAGATATCCGCCACCTGAGGATCGAGGAGGAAGGACTTGGCATCCATGTAGTACACGACTATTAGCAAGGAGAATCCCGTTATCCAAGTGAAGTATGCCTCATATTTGAACCAATGAAGATTCTTTGGCAGTTGCTTGGGTGCGACTTTGTATTTTTCCAGAAAATAAAATCCCCCGCCGTGTATGGCCCATAGGTTGCCGGCCAGCTCGTCTCGCACTCCATCGGTTCGGTTCAGGTTATTTTCAAGGAAAACAAAATAGAATGACGCGCCAATCCACATGATTCCCGCAACGACGTGAGCCCAGCGGATGAGTAGATTTAGCCACTCCATCACAAAACCTTGCATGGGCGTCCCTTTAATAGATTCGTACGTGAAAAAACCAACTACGAGAATTGTAGTGAGCACGAGAATCACTCGCTTGATTTGCTTGATCAGAATAGCTCGTTCTTCCAGCCAAAGAATAGATTCTTTTGATTTGTCCTCGTTTCCAATTTCTCTATTGACAAAAGTCTCCAGAAATGAAAGTAAAAGGATGGATGCACCTACTATGAGCAAAAAGGCCAGAACTAAAAATGTTGTCATGTAAAAGGATTATGAGCGCAAATTTGTTAAAAAAATACTGAACACTGCCAGTTGAGAGGCCATAACGCTGGTCACATAGGTGCTTTTTCGATTTAGTTTGATTTGAACTGGAAAGAATCTTATCAAAATCTTTGAAATCCATATGGGCTGCCAAGTATCGCCACAAGGATGAAGATCAAAGTAAGTGACTAAACCAATTGTTTTTTACTAAATTGTCTCTTATTAACTCAACTAACCATGAAAAACCTAAAGACCATTCTCATAAGTATTTCTTTATTCATTTTTTGTACCGTCCATGCCCAGACCGAATACGAATGGGATGCCTATGGAGTTGGGTTTGAATTAGCTGATGATTTTGAGGTATTGACCGACACTGGGGAAGCTTGGGAATTGATAAGCAGCGATGACCAGATTTTCATATCTGTAATGCCTTGGTCTGATTCGAATGTGACACTGGCAGATTTGGAAGAAGCTACCTATTGGAATGCCGTTGATTTTGTGTTTGGTGATGGACTGGACGGGCAGGATCTAGACGGTGATTGTGTCGAAATCAATGACTTTGATGCCTGCTATGTAATAGGAGCCGTCTATGACAATGACTGGGATTATTATTTAGTTGCTTTGATGATGGATAGTGGGAGTGAAACCAACGTTCAGGTGGCTATCGCCTTCAATGAAGGAGATGAGGAAGAAATCGTTGATATGCTGAATAGCTTTTACGCCTACGATTGAGATTTGGACTTCCCAAGTGAGGATATGGCACTGACCCACATTCTGGTGGTGTCGAATATGAAAAAATCAAAGCACTTCTATATGGACATTCTGGGGGCTGAACTCTTTAGAGAGTATGCTGGCACGTCCACAGTTTTGAAATTTCTTGGCAATTGGTTTTTGCTGGTGACAGAGGGTGGTCCAACTGACGACAAACCCGACATCTCCTTTCGCCCTTCAGATGACAAAAAGAACGTAGATCATGCGTTCACCATTCGTGTGAAGGATTGTCAGGGGTCTTATGAAACCTTAAAGGAGCGAGGGGCAGAGTTCATCACTCCACCTTGCGACTGGGGAGCCGAGATCAGATGTTTTTTCCAAGACCCTGACGGAAATTTGTTTGAGATCAGTCAGGCGTGAGTCAGGCGGCCCATGAAATTCCAATAAAAAATTGCTCCTCCACATCCTGCGGTTAATCTTTGCTGCATGCAATCACCTCTCGTCTCCATCATCATGGCCGCCAAGGATACCGAACCCTATCTGCCAGCTTGCTTGGATTCCATTTTGGCACAGACCTACCCCAATTGGGAGCTGATCGCCATCAATGATCACTCGTCTGATCGAACACCGGAAATATTGGAGACGTACGCCCTAAAAGACACCCGTGTCAAGATTGTTCACAGCAAACGATCGAAATTGATCCCAGCACTCAAAGAAGGTTATGTCCATGTTCAGGGAGACCTGATCAACCGAATGGACGCTGATGATAAGATGCCAGAAGACAAACTGGAAGCACTCGTTGCAGAATGGCTCAAGTATGGCAAGGGCCATGTCATTGGCGGTGGTACAAAACATTTTGTGGATGAGGGTGAAGTGGGTGGAGGGTTCAGGCGATATGAGGAGTGGTTGAATGAAGTGGCCAAAACATCTACACATTACGAGCAGATCTATCAAGAATGTGTGATCCCTTCACATAGCTGGATTCTTCACAAAGAAGATTTTGATAGGGTCGGTGGTTTTGAACCTGAAGTGTATCCCGAGGATTATGATTTGTGTTTTCGGTTTTATAAGGAAAGGCTCAAGGTTATTGGGATTGACAAGGTGTTGCATCACTGGAGGGATCGTTCGGATCGAATTTCCAGAACTTGGGAAGAATACAAAGACAACCGATACTTTGATCTCAAGCTTCGATACTTCTATGAAATAGACCGGGACGCGATCCGTCCGCTGGTGCTGTGGGGTGCAGGAAGAAATGGCAAAGACATGGCCAAGCTCCTTCAAGCGAAGGGCGATCAATTTCACTGGGTGTGTGACAATGAGCGAAAGATTGGGAAGGCTATTTATGGAGTGAAGATGGAATCATCCGAAACGATTCCTTCTTTGAGCAATCCGCAAATCATGGTGGTGGTGGCCGCTCCAGAGGATAAGACACAGATTCGTGAGCAATTGATTGAATGGGGGAAGTTGCCAGTGAAGGATTTCTGGTTTTTTGTATAAAAAAAGACCTCCCTCAGATGCCGCCGATTTTCGCAGAAGTATGAGGCGAAATTTTATGAACTTGCTCAAAGAAAACAGTCGGCTATGGATTTTGCAGCACAGCAAACTAAAGATTTACGCAATGAAGAATCTGCGATTATCTGCGAGATCTTCGGGAGAAAATATTGAAGTTTCTCGGATACCTTGATTAACGCAAGAATTGGATCGATCACATGCCATCGATTTCATCACAAAGGTGTAGCTGTCATTATGCTTCTCACCCAGCTATGACTCAAAGGGATTTAGAGATTTATGGGTAGCGGATTTGCCGGTGGAGACAAGGTTCAACAAAGTGATAAATTGAGTTCATTTGTCTTAACCTGAACCACATAGTCACATAGAAAACAATAGACAGACAAGCGAAATCTATGTGTGCTCTCCCGAAAAGTCAAGACAAGTTGTTTCACTGTGGTAAGAAGAATGCCAACTAACTATTTTATGGATGAGAAAATAATTGTCAATGAATTGTATTCTGACTTACCAAAAAGTTAATTTACTGCTAAACAAAGCGCATTAAAACCTGAATCACCCAGGCACATAGAAAACAATAGACAGGCAGGCGAAATCTATGTGTGCTCTGTGTCTATGTGGAAAAAAAATGGCAATGAAAAAATTCTTTCAGGTTCTTCTCTTTCTGATTGTTGTTTACAACCTCCTGACCTTCCTCATCGGGTTGCTTGTAGGAAACACTTCCTCCTATTCCTATGAGCGATCAGATCCCAATTGTGAAGAATATATGTACGAAGTAGACAGTCAGGAAATACGGTTGCATCAACGATCATGGACCAACAGGCAGTATCAAAATTTTTGTCTGTCATACCCCTCCAGTGGAGCAATCAATCTGGAAGAAGAGGATAAACGCGATGGACTCATTGATCGCATTGAGGACTATGAAAATTTTTGGGGAGAGGTCTATCAGGAACTGAGAGATCAAAGTCAGGGAGTAGTCGATTTCTTGACCGATTCGCTTTCGCAGGTAGGGAGTGAGAAATTATTAACTGAAATCGAAATTGCATCTATGGTTGTCTCATTCGTTCAGGACATTCCCTACAGCTATGTGATTGCGGAAGATTGTAGCGAACGAGAAACGGAGGGGAAGCCCTGTTTGGGAAATATCCCCTTGGGGATTATCAGCCCATACGAATTCATCCATACCCAATTTGGCGATTGCGATACACGAGCAGTTTTGATTTATGTCATACTAGAGCAAATGGGGTATGATCCTATGATTGTGGTAAGCGATGAATATGCTCACGCTATGCTCGCATTGAACATTCCTGCCCAGGGAGACTATATCCGCTACGCCGGGAAGAAATATTATTTTTGGGAAACCACCGCTACCGGATGGGGTATCGGCATGTTGCCTCCTGACACCCACAACACCAACTATTGGAAAATGGCATTGGTATCAAGTTAACACACAGAAAACTATGAACAGCGACCTTATCATCCTTGGCCTTATCGAAATCATATCGGCTTTAACTATCGGCATTTTTATTCTTGCCCTCACCTTCAAGATTGTGCAATGGGTGGGTAAGAAATATTATGGTATTGGAGATTACAATTTGGCGTATAGCATTTTTACAGCCACCATTATGATCTCGGTTGGGCTGATGGCCAGCAGTGTGATTCAGCCCTTAATTTCCTCTTTCCGTTTGCTGGATCTACAGCACAACAATTTCATGCTCGCACTTCGGTTTCTTGGCACAGGAGCTATTTACATAACCATTGCCTACGGAGTGGCAATTCTCATCGGTCTGGTAAGTACATTCCTCTACTCCAAGCTGACCCCAATAAATGAATTTGAGGAAATTCGAGAAAACAACGTAGGTGTCGCCCTCATGATAAGTAGCATCATTGTTACATTGACCCTTCTCACCAAAAGCGGCGTTGAGTTGCTGATAGAAGCGATTATCCCTTATCCCGCTGGTCCACCTGTGTGAAATTTTCAGGACGTAAAATTCCAAACTTCTAATCCCAAATCTCAAATCTCAAATCTCAAATCCGGATGACATGGCCATGGCCTTAGAGAATCTGAAAACGCTAGGAGCAGCCGCCGCAAAGTCGGCCAACGATCCAAATTTTAGAGCAATGCTATATTCTGAAGTGGAAAAGCAATTTGATGGCGACAACAACGTTCTGTTCAAGCAACTAGCAGAAAATGCAAGTCAAGCAAATGCAAGAACACAAGGAATCATGACGGAGATGTCGGTGACAGAAGCACAAGATGCCTTCAAAGCAATCGAAGGGACGGATTATTATCCACAGGTGTATATTCCGTATTATGAGGAGATGAGTGCTAGACGTGCTGCAGGACGGGTAGCCATTGAGGATGTGCCTCCGATCGTCTTGTTTGTAGATGATACGCAAGATGAATTTCCCGCTTATGCTCTCAACGAAACCGGAGAACTGGAAGAAACTGGTCAACTAATCGATGAAGAGTATGCGCTAGCAATTGAGGTTTGGGTGATCTCCATCAATGAAACATACTTTGGTGATGACAATACCGATGGTTCTAGCGAATCAACAGTGGTGAAGAGTGCCAGAATTAGAGGAGTGAAGGCCAAGTGCAATAAAGAAAGCTGGGCAGCAGGTGCAAGTGAGGTGCATATAATCACCATGCTTTCGAGTTTTAATTTCACTGAGGGTTCATTGCTTTTGTATGGTGGACGTGATTTTCAAGGAGGCCAACTCAAAAAAATTCGGAGAAGGGATATAGGCGACTGGGTAGGATTGAATTTTAAGGTGATCCTCCAGTGGGACAACTGGCCTGATACCAGAGATTATGCCAATTTTGTGATTTTTGAATATGATTCATGGCCTACAGGAAAAAGGGATGTGTCTTTTGCGCATTCTGCACAGCAATCCTACGAAATAGTTTATCGATCTAGCCATAGCAAATACAGTTCACATATTGTTACTCGAGACGAATGGCCTCAGATATTAAATCCAGCGTATGCAAACAATTGTATCGGATGGAAATCCTCTTTCGAATGATACGGAATAATCCGGGCAACACACCCGGATTATTTTCATTTTTATTGTGCACCTACTTGCTATTTACAGCCATACCAGATGTACATAGTCAGGAATCTTATAGCGGTAAGTTTTACCCCACCGCAGGTATCACATGGCGAAGTGCTGCCATGAATTTTTTTAATTTTGATTATGTCTGGCCTGATGATTTTTCCCGGCCTTACGATTATGAGAGGAATGTTCAGGGATTTAGCCTGAACATTGGTATCCAATATCAGTTGTCCAATACACTAGTCGTGGAATATTATCCTAATCTGAGATATGATGTGATTTATCACCGTTGGGATAAGAAGTACGATGAATTAATTGGTATTACAAATGATGGTGATTCCCTTTTCACAAACGATAATCCGATCAATATTAAAGAATTTATTATCGATCATAATTTCAATATTATGAGAAAAAAAGGAAGGCTGGCCTACGGGCTTGGTATGACCATCGTAAACACAGGTAAATCCTTTAAGTACCCGAACAGTTATAGAGCACCTAATCCAATCTATCGATATCAAAGCTTAGAGTTCAAAGCCTACAATGCGTTTGTTACTTTTCCGCTAAAGAATATTTTTAACCTGGAGCTAAAGGCCATGTATATCCCAAAGGATTTTCCATACAACCAATTCGAAAAGTACATCATGTACAGTATGAGGGTGTATTATCGCTTTAAGTCGTTGAATTGAACTGAGGCCAAAAGGTCAATAATCCATACGTGGCGATCCAAAAAAACACATCTGGTGAGATATTCCCAGCTTATATTTACTTAGGAAAAGAGGATGAAGTTTTTGTGAGTGGAGGAATCAACATTGACATGACAAGCGGCTTATGTGATGATGAACGTTACTTGAGCTCTGGAGATATCAGAACATACAATCGATGGGATCTATGACCAAGTTTTTATTTGGGTTCGCACTACTAATTTTTACTTTATTTTCTCAAGGTCAGGTGGTATCACTTGGCCTTGAGTATCATGAGGTGAGCATGCTAGGAAATAATATTGCCCCGAATGACACGTCACTATATCGAGCAGGATGGGAAAATGATCCTCGACCAACATTTATGGGAATGATTGAATGGCCGATGAGAGACAAGTTATCATTTCAGACGGGCTTATCGGTTTCCACTTTTCAAATTACTACACTAATAGATGCTGTGCCAAGCAATGGATTTATCACAGGCACTACTTATCGATATAAGTACTTCGATTTGGGTTTGCCGATTTTATTGAAATATAGGGTGAAGAAAAACCTCCGAATTATCGCAGGAGTTCAGGTACATCAATTGCTTGGAAAGAATAGACAAAACCCTGAAAGATTGTATCCCAAAGAGTACTATGAATCTTTTGAAATATTAGGGAATGCCATCAAGGACAACATCAGGCCGACGTATGTGCTGGCAAGATATGGGTTGGAAATAGGGCTGTTTGAAAACAGGTACGCCCTCTATGTGGTGGCAGAAAGAAACTTGACGAATCTTATGAAAGCACAAAATTTAGATATTAAGACGCCTACAGCATTAAGTTACCAATCAATAGGCGTAGGACTCCAGTATCGGTTCAGAGGGAAATTAGATGCATCAAATTAATACCATCAACTCATGACAAGAATTATCACACTTGTGATTCTACTATTGCCGCTAAACCTCTCTGCTCAGTGGAGCTATCAGTTGGGTTTTGGGCGGGTATTGGGCGGTAATGATGCTTTCACGAGTGTTCGACTAACGGATACATTGGCATATAATTATTTCAAAAAGGGGCTTAACACCACCTCTGCCTCCATTATGGCGACCTATCGGTTTAATGAAAAAGTACTGATACGTACGGGCATTGATGGAGGCAAAACGATTGTGACCGTAAGTGTTAAAAACACGAAGACCAAAACTGAAATTTATCAAGAGAATAGAACATTCGCCGAATTTCATCTACCAGCAGAATTGCAATATCAAGTATCAGAAGGGTTTTTTCTGAACGGAGGTTTTTCATTGAATACTCGTTTGGAATTTTTTCGTATCCCAATAATGGAACTGGTTCAATTCAATCAGCCCCTCGGCGACCCTTTGATAGTGGATGAGTTTGAAAGGGTAGCTTATAATTCAATGCGAGATGTGACCCTCAACTACCGCTTCGGCACTACCGTCAAGTTCATCCGTTGGCTGGGGATAGACCTGATGTACGATCGGCCAGTTATGAGTTTGGTGCGCCCCCTCAAGTATGAAGGTGATGAGGCCAAACCCAACTTCAAGTATGGCATCTGGACGATGCGACTGACCTATTTCTTTGAGTGGGAAAAACTAAAAGCGACGCTAAGTAAATGACCGTCATTACAGAGAAGTACTATTGACCAACGGAAAAGCGAAACCAAGAGGCTGGCATCTCTGTCAGCCTTTCTTTATGTCCCTCCCCTGACGTCTAAACTAAAACTTGTCCGACTATTTAGAACTAATCCAAATAGTTTCCGTACTTTAGATGTATCTACATACATTTATCAGATGGAAACCACAAAAGAGCAAACCAAACCACAGCCTGTCCCGACTACTCGGGGAAGATATGACTATTCAGATCGAGATCGGTTAGCCATATTCAATAAAGAATTTCTCCCACACCTTACGGCCATGTACAACTTCGCCTATCGGCTCACTTTTGATGAGGACGAGGCAAAGGACTTGGTGCAAGAGACTTTTCTAAAAGCCTATCGCTTTATAAAATCATTCCAACAAGGGACAAATGCCAAAGCGTGGTTGTATAGAATTCTTAAAAATAGTTTTATCAATGATTATCGAAAGAAGAGCAAGCAACCTGCAAAAGTTGATTATCAGGAAGTGGAAAATTTCTACAATTCTGAATCAGTAAATAGTGATCTGACAGTTGATCTTCGAGTGGATACACTCAAGGATATGATGGGTGATGAGGTGACCATGGCCTTGAATTCGCTGGCGGTGGATTTCCGAACGGTCATAATCCTTTGTGACTTGGAAGGCTTCACTTATCAGGAAATGGCGAAGCTTTTGGACATCCCAATTGGGACCGTGAGATCGAGATTGCACCGAGCTAGAAATCTCCTCAAAGAAAAACTAGGAACTTATGCTACGGAGATGGGCTTTGCATGATACAAGTGATTCAGATTTAGTTTCTTTGTGCTCAAACCCCAAGCCTGATGTTGAGCGGTAAGTGCCCAGAGATTGATAAATACCTCGCTATTCTTCGGTTGATTCTAGACAATGAATCCACCAAGGAAGAGGAGGCTTATTTGATGAATCATTTGGATCAATGCAGTTGCTGCTTGAAAGAATACGAGATTGAGACGCAAGTGCGAGAGCTGTTGAAATCAAAAATGAAACAAAAATCGGTACCCTCAGGACTGGCGAATTCAATCAAAGCCAAAATTCTACAGTCCCAATCAAATGTCAGGTAAAGCACTCATTGTTTCTGCACCCTCAGGTGCTGGAAAAACCACCGTCGTTCATCATTTGCTCGGCAAATTCCACGAACTGGCATTTTCTGTTTCGGCGACTACTCGCCCCAAGCGAAAACATGAATTGGATGGAAGGGATTATCACTTTATATCGGAAGCTGACTTTAAGAAGCATGTAGAAAATGACGAATTGCTGGAATGGGAAGAAGTCTATGATGGTGCCTGCTACGGCACGTTGAATGAGGAAGTAGCGCGTGTTTGGAAGGAAGGAAAAGTGGTGGTGTTCGATGTAGATGTGGTAGGAGGCCTCACCCTAAAAGAAAAACTAGGAGATAAGTCAATGGCCATTTTTATTGCGGTGAAGGATGTGGATGTATTACGGACACGGTTGGCCAAAAGAGATACGGAAGATGACGCTTCTCTTGATGAACGAGTGAATAAAGCACTCCATGAAATGGAAAGTCAGGATCAATTTGATCGTGTACTCGTGAACAATGATCTAGAGACCGCACTTTACGACGCTGAACGAATGGTTATCGAGTTGTTGAGGGCGTGAGTGACAATTTCTAAGCTAAATGAGTAAATTTGTTTCCCGTTGATTGCGCAGATAATTTTCGAGGAAAATGAGGCAACTTGCCTACCGTCATGCAAGTCTGCGGAAAATTATTTTGCGTATGAAAATCGGTCTTTTCTTCGGCTCATTCAACCCCATACATACGGGGCACATGATCATCGCCAACATAGTGTTGGAGAGTACGGCTATGAAACAAATTTGGTTTATCGTATCACCGCAAAATCCCTTTAAGAAAAACAAGCGTCTCCTCTCTGAACACAACCGCCTCGACATGGTTCGAGAAGCGATCCACGATGACTACAATTTCAGAGTGAGTGATGCCGAGTTTTCTATGCCTAAGCCTAGCTACACGGTGGACACGCTTACCTATCTATCAGAGAAACACCCCGAGCATCAGTTCAAACTCATCATTGGTGGAGATAATCTGGCTTCCTTTCCAAGGTGGAAAAACCATGAAGTGATTTTAGAAAATTACGGCTTGATTGTTTATCCTCGACCCAACGCCGACCCCTCAGACCTACTTAAAAATCCAAACGTGGAAATGGTGGAAGCCCCTGAAGTGGACATCTCAGCCACTTTGATCCGAAAGATGATTCGAGACAAACGCTCCATCAAATACCTGGTGCCAGAAGGTGTTAGAGAGTTGATTGAGGGGAGAGGGTATTTTAGAACTAACGTGGATCAAACCTAGGTCTGTATCACCCCCACATTCATTGGTCGCTCAATAGGTGCATGATTGGCCGCTTCTATGCCTACCGAAATCATTCGGCGCGTTTCCATAGGATCAATCACTCCATCTACCCAAAGCCTGGAGGCCGCATAGTACGGACTGAGTTTCTCATCGTAGGCCTGTTGTATTTTATCCAATTCCTTTTTCTGATCTTCCTCACTCAATTCTTCACCCTTCGATTTTAGCGAAGACATTTTTATTTGCAGTAGGGTCTTGCCAGCAGCAGCTCCACTCATCACCGCAATTTGAGCTGTTGGCCATGCGAAAATCAATCGAGGATCGTATGCTTTGCCGCACATCGCATAATTGCCGGCTCCATACGAACTCCCTAACACGATGCTGAATTTCGGCACTACTGAATTTGAAACCGCATTGACCATCTTCGCTCCATCTTTGATGATCCCTCCATGCTCTACTCTACTTCCTATCATGAATCCATTGACATCATGAAGAAATACCAACGGTATTTTACGCTGATTGCAGTTCATTATAAACCGAGCGGCCTTGTCTGCTGAGTCGGAGTAGATCACACCTCCTAGTTGCATTTCTCCTTTCTTAGTCTTCACAGCCTTTCGCTGATTGGCGACTATACCCACGCTCCATCCGTCTATTCGCGCATAGCCACAAAGTATAGTCTTACCGTACAGCTCCTTGTACTGTTCAAATGACGAATCATCCACAAGATTTTCAATCACCTTCACCATGTCGAACTGCTCATTGCGATTGGGAGGAAAATCTCCATAAATGTCTTTTTCTTTCTTCGGTGATTTTGGTGCAGCTCTATTGAATCCAGCATGGTCGGGAGTACCCATTTTCTCAAAAATGCTCTTTATGGAATCCAGACAGGTCTTGTCATCTTCACACTTATTGTCAGTCACTCCTGAGATTTCGCAATGTGTAGTGGCGCCTCCTAGCGTTTCATTATCCACGTCCTCACCAACCGCCGATTTCACCAGATAGCTTCCTCCCAAAAAGACCGAACCTGTTCCGTCCACGATTAGGGCTTCATCCGACATGATGGGTAGGTAGGCGCCACCTGCCACACAACTCCCCATAATGGCGGCCACCTGCACAATGCCCATCGATGACATCACCGCATTGTTTCTGAATTGCCTTCCAAAATGCTCCTTGTCCGGGAATATCTCATCCTGCATAGGAAGGAACACACCCGCACTATCTACGAGATAGATGATGGGTAACTTATTCTCTATGGAAATTTCTTGTGCTCGGAGATTTTTCTTAGCTGTCATCGGAAACCAGGCACCTGCCTTCACCGTGGCATCATTTGCGACCACCACACAGAGTCTGCCAGAGACTTTCCCTATTCCCACCACTACACCCGCAGACGGGCATCCTCCCCATTCCTCATACATGCCCTCAGCTGCAAATGCACCAATTTCTACAAAATCCGCTGGTGCATCCAGCAAATAATCTATCCTTTCACGCGCCGTGAGCTTCCCTTTTTTGTGATGTGATGTGATCTTTTTTTCGCCTCCTCCTAGTTTCACTTTCTGGAGTCTTCGGTTCAGCTCTGCAATGAGTAGCTGATTTTCGTCTTTGTTTTTGTTGAATTTGATGTCCATTTAAATATCTGGTTGCCGCTATTCTGAATAATCTCTCAAAGCTACTCAGACACAATTGGTAAGAATGAATTTCACCGTCAATTCAATCAGCACTTCTCCAAATCATCAAATCAGTCTATGCCTTTGAGTTTTTTATTCTTCTTACCAAGAGGCCCCATGAAATCTTTGGGGTAGTTGTTGAAGTGAATCAGGAGTTTATCCAAATCAACTAGTGTTTTGTTCAGGGTGTTGTAGAGTGAGTCATCCGACATTAATCGGCCAATCGTTCCTTGTTCATCCTTGAGTTGATCCACAGTAGTATTCAGGTTTTGAAGCAAGGCGTTGGTAGAGGCGATGGTGGCTTTGAATTCTGAATTTGCCAAAGAATCAGAAAGAGCTTCCATGTTTTGTAATATAGCGCTAAGGGGCTTTAGGTCCGTAACAAGTTGTTCTGATATCAAATCCATTCGTACGAAAACAGAATCAATTTTACTATCATTTTGCCCTAATAAGTTCTTGGTTCTTACCAGAACAGTATCCATTTCAAGGACTGCTTTGGATAATTTTATCCCAAAATCATCCATTCCCTCCATGGCCGAACTGATCTTGAGAAGTAGAGATTGAATGTTTTCAGGGATTGGCTCTGCACTTTCTAGGAGTTTGCTGAGTCTTTCATCGAACCCGGCAATGAGTGTGTCGCCAGGCGTTAAAATACCTTTATTGGTTTTTTCCTTAAGGATGATTAATTCCCCACCCAAAAACCCCGCACTGGCCAATTGTGCAATCGTGGAATCACCCAGTTCAATACCTCCCTGAATATCTAGCGCAACAAGTATGGTTTGCTTTTTCTGATTAAAAATTAAGTCACTCACACGTCCTACTTGAACGCCTTTGATATTCACAGCACTGCCCGCAGCTAACCCGTTTATGTGATCGTACACCACATAAAATCGGTTGGTTTTGGAGAACACATCCGTGCCTTTCAAGTAATTAAACCCGTAATAAAGCAATGCGCCTGCTACGAGCGCGATAAGTCCAATTCGAAATTCTTTTGACACAGTTCTAGATTAGTTCGATGCTTCCATTTTTTCTTTGTAGGTGCGCACGGCTCTGTAGATACCTGAGGCAATATACACCTGATTCAGTTTATCGTTTAGTTCCTGCTCTTCCTTAACATTGCTAAGATAGCCTGTTTCGACTAACACACTGGGCATAGTGGTTTGCCACAAAACCCAAAACGGTGCTTGCCGAACACCCCGACTATTCCTTCCCACCCGATCTTTCATTTGCTTTTCAATTTCAGAGGCGAGGATAAGGCTGTTGTTCAGATGAGCACTTTGGTAAAGGTTGAATAGAATATACGATTCATCAGATTCAGGATCAAATCCTTCGTATTTGGTTTGATCATCTTCCAACAAGATCACACTGTTCTCTCTTTTGGCAGTGGCCAAATTTTTATTGACTTTGTCCAGTCCCATCACATAGCTTTCCGATCCATAGACGGATTTGTTATTGAAGGCATTGCAGTGGATGGAAATAAATAGGTCTGCCCCTCTTTCATTGGCCAAACCTGCACGCTCATGAAGCTCTAAAAAAGAATCGTCATCTCTCGTAAAAATGACCTCCACATCTTCCATATTTTCTTCCATGATTCGCCCAAGCTCCAGCGCAATTTTCAGAGCAATATCCTTCTCCTTAGAGAATTTGCCAGAAGTACCCGGATCATGCTTGCCGTGACCTGCATCGATCACGATTCGCCGAATTTCGTAAACTTCCGTTCCAGTGGGATGAAACGAGAATAAAAATAAGACCGAAATACCAAGAAGGATTATACTATTTCTCATGTTCGTTCGATGCTACTTATGTACCCAAAATGGAATAACTTTGTACAAAATTGTCAATTTTTTGTCTAATTTCTAAATCAGAAGCAGGCTTGAGGAGTTTTGCTTTTTTTATTGTCTTGTTTTTCGCAAGCCTGTCTTCGGTGGCTCAGGAGCCGCCAAATTTCGCTGTACAAGATACTTCAAAACTTCCTCTAATAAGGGCCTTATCTGATTCTACTCTTCTATCGGACACCACCCTTCTCGCTACAGATAGTATCCCGCCAATCACCAACGAAAAAAGCAGCATCACCACGACTGTCAACTACCATGCCCGTGATTCCATGTTTTTTGAATTGAAAGGCCAGACGCTGCTAATGTTCGGAGAGACCCACATCGACTATGGCGCCATACAACTAGAAGCTGAGCGAACAAAAGTGGATTGGATAAAACAAACGATCAAATCAGATTTTGTTCTGGATAGCACGGGCAGAAAGGTAGGAAAACCAGTTTTCAAAGAAGGAGAAAAGGTCTATGTGACCGACGATATTTTGTATGACTTCAAATCAAGAAAAGCAAAAATTACGGGCGTTATCACTGAACAAGACGGGGCATTTATGCACGGGACGCATGTGAAAAAAAATGAGGAGGACGAATTATTTATCACAAAAGCACTCTATACAACCTGTAATCTGGAGCATCCTCATTTTTATATTGAATCCGAACGGCTCAAAGTCATCCCGGGAAATAAGGTGGTATCAGGCCCGGCCAGATTGAAATTTAGAGAAGTGCCCACACCCCTGATGCTTCCATTTGCAATGTTTCCACAACCAAAGAAAAAGGCAAGCGGGATCATAATGCCGACGTATGGTGAAGAACAACAAAGGGGTTTCTTTTTACGCGATGGGGGATACTATTTCGCCATCAGTGATTACATGGATTTGCGAGTGACGGGTGACATTTATTCTAAGGGCGGTTATGCCACGACTTTTAATCAAAACTATCTGAAGCGATACAAATATCGAGGCGCATTCAATTTCTCATACACAAAGAATGTGACACAATCGGCACTCAGTGACCTAGAGCAGAATACGTACTGGGTTCGATGGAATCACACACCGCAGAGTCGTGGAAATTCTCGTTTCAGTGCTTCAGTTTCTGCTGGTAGCTCTAGCTACAATGAGAGCAACAACCTTGTGATCAACGACTTTCAACGAAGCATCACGGCGCAGTTTACTTCGAATATCAGCTATAGCACCAAATTTAGGGGGACGCCTTATAGCATGACTTCCAATCTGCGTCACAACCAGAATGTACAAACCGGAATCGTGAATCTCACGCTTCCTGAACTGACCCTGAACATGACACGAATTTATCCGTTTAAAAATGTTGCTAAATCCTCCTCCTCCCCTTTGGCCAAGTTGAATTTTAGTCATACGTTCTCCGTCAAAAATGAACTCACCAATTCACCCAGAGGGGCATACAATTTTGACGTAAGTAATGAAAACAATGATGCTGGTGATACGCTGGCTTTTAATAAAACCAATTTCAATAAAATTCTTGAGCGCTCCAGATCAGGAGGACGGCATTCTGTCCCAATATCTACTTCTTTCAATCTTCTGAAATACTTCACCATTAGTCCATCCATCACCTATCAAGAACTCTGGTACGCTCGGGAGCTTCAGTTCACTGACTATGACAAAGAGGCCGGAGGGGTCAGAGTGGATACTGTGCAGGGATTTAGTCGGGCGGGGAGCTGGCGAAGTAGTGCTTCTTTAAATACCCGTCTCTATGGTTTGTACCCTGTCGGCTGGAAAAATATTCAGGCCATTCGGCATGTCGTCACGCCCAGTGTGTCATTCAGCTACAACCCCGATTTTGGTGATCCAAAATACGGTGTGTATTCAGATGTGGTGGTAGATTCATTGGGAAATACACGGCGGCTTTCGAAATATGAAGGGTTCATTTATGGTTCGCCACCTGGGGGTGAAAGCCGAACGCTGGGATTTGGGATTACAAATAACCTCGAAATGAAGGTATTGGATAAGAAAGACTCGACAGGCCAGACGTTTAAAAAAGTGAAGTTATTCGACAACCTCTCCGCCAACTCGGGGTACAATTTTGCAGCAGATTCGTTTAAGCTCAGCGACATTAGGCTCTCGGTCCGAACGAATTTTTTTAATGGGAAATTATCCCTCAGTACGACCGCAACACTGGACCCATACATATACAAACTCATTTCAGTTACCGAAACTCCAAACGGGAGAAGTGTACAGCAGCGTAAATTGGATCGCTATGCATGGAACAACGGTCAGGGTTTAGGACAGCTCAAGACATTGAGCACATCTGTAAACCTAAATCTTCAAGGGAAATCAAAATCCAGTGGCTCGCAGCAACCGTCGAGATCCAATCAAGGATTTGGGAGAGACAGCCAAGATCCGTTCAACGATCAATACGACGATACCGAGGAAGATGAAGAAACGAGGAATATTATTGAACATATTCAAAACAACCCAGATTTGTATGTGGACTTCAACATCCCATGGAGCTTGAGAACTGCTTACACGGTATCCAGAAACAAAACTGGTTTCCAAGACAAAACCGTACGCCAAAGCATGACATTCAGCGGGTCTTTGGGGCTTACCGACAACACTCAGCTCACGTTCAATTCAGGGTATGATTTTGAGAACAAGGAATTCACAACGACTCGATTGAGTGTTCATCGTGACCTTCATTGCTGGACACTGGATTTCAATTGGGTCCCTTTCGGTACGTATCAATCGTACATGCTTTCACTACGTGTGAAGTCACCGATTTTACAGGATTTGAAAATAGAAAAGCGAAGGAGTTTCTTTGATTTCTTCGGAAACTAATAAGGCGAAATTTGAGGGCATAGCATCGCTACGGCCGAAAATTTCAACGAAGTATGAAAGGAAAAGAACGTAAAAATAGTTGACTTATTTAGGAATCACCCCACTAGGCGGCTATCTGCACTTAGCAACAGCCTTCATGAGTCTCTCAGCGGTTGGTGGCTTTTGAACAAAGTCGGCGTATTCGATTTCATAATTTTTCATAATCTCCTCCACATGCCCTGATACAATTATGATTTTTGGCTGATGCTCTACAAGCTCCATAAATTCGGGCCCCTCAAGACCAGAAATATTGATATCAAGAAAAAGTATATCAGGCTTGTGTCGTTCGATGTTCATGACCGCCTCCGTGGTGCCACCGTATGTCCCAATGTGATGAATGTCCGGAATTTTATCAAGATACTTCTGCAGCAGTAGCGCAAACTCGGGGTTATCCTCTACAATAATATAACTCAGTGAAGCCATAACTCTACCTCTTCTTTTGTTGGGTTTTGCACATCCTTGAGTTTTAACTTCTTCCTCATGCCGCACACATCATTATGTAACTTGGCTGCATTTGATTCTTTCAATGATGCAATTGTAAGGTAGCCTAATTTTTGAATAATTGGAACTAATTCGAGTCTAACCCCTAGTTCTACAAAATCACCTTCTGTAGCTGATTCCACTTTCTTCTCAGGCCGCATTTGCGGAAAAAACAGAACGTCCTGAATGGAATTTGAATTGGTCATGATCATAGAAAGCCGATCAATGCCTACCCCAAGTCCTGCCGTCGGAGGCATGCCATACTCCAATGCGCGCAAAAAATCTTCATCCAGAGTCATTGCTTCGTCATCGCCTCGCTTCCCCAATTCCAACTGCTCCTCGAATCTTTCTCGCTGATCAATCGGGTCATTCAATTCTGAAAATGCATTGCAAATTTCCTTTCCATTGCACACGGCCTCAAATCTTTCCACCAAACCTTCCTTGCTTCTGTGCTTCTTTGCAAGTGGTGACATCTCCACCGGATAATCCGTGATAAATGTTGGCTGAATCAATTGAGCCTCACATTTTTCTCCAAATATCTCATCAATTAATTTCCCACGTCCCATGGTCTCATCAATGGGTACATGCAAATCCTTGGCAGTGGCTCGAAGCTGCGCTTCGTTCATTTGAGAAATATCAATGCCCGTAAAATGCTCAATGGCCTCATACATGGTGTATCGTTTCCATGGTCGCTGAAAATTGATGACATTCTCGCCCACCTGAACTTCTGTGGTGCTGTGCAAATCCATCGCTACCTTCTCCACCATTTCTTCCACCAAATCCATCATCCACTCATAATCTTTGTAAGCGACGTAGAGCTCTACTTGTGTGAATTCTGGATTGTGAAATCGAGACATACCTTCGTTCCTGAAATCCTTCGAAAATTCAAAAACACCGTCGTACCCTCCAACGATCAACCGCTTCAAATACAGCTCATTTGCTATCCGCAAATACAGTGTCATATCGAGGGTGTTGTGATGCGTCTTGAATGGCCGTGCGGCAGCACCTCCATACAAGGGCTGGAGAATTGGGGTCTCCACTTCCAAATAACCCTTGTCTGCTAAATACCCACGCATGGAATTTACCAATTGCGTCCGCTGAACAAATGTTTTTCTGATCTCAGGATTCACCACCAAATCGACATAGCGTTGACGATATCTCTGCTCAGGATCACTAAAAGCATCGTGAATTACTACATTTCCCTGGTCATCTTCTGTTTCTTTCACAATGGGCAATGGCTTGAGCGACTTGGTCAGGAGCTTCAGCTCCTGTACATGGATGGAGATTTCTCCTACCTTGGTTTTGAATACAAATCCTTTAATCCCAATGATGTCTCCAATATCCATCTTGCGTTTGAACACATCATTGTAGAGCGACTTATCCTCATCTGTGCAGATATCATCTCTTCTCAAATAAATCTGAATACGTCCCTGCTGATCCTGAATTTCGGCAAAGGAAGCCGACCCCATAATTCTTCTACTCATCAGCCGTCCGGCAATTGACACCTCCTTAAAGTCGTCAGAGCTTGACACAAAATTGTTCTTAATCAAATCCGTAGTTGTGCTGATTTCAAACAGTTCAGCCGGATACGGATTCACTCCCCCTGCGATCAATTCTTCTCTGACCTTTCGTCGTTGTATTTCTTGTTCACTCAATTGCATACGCTACTTTTTGCTCCGCCCTTCTTGGCTTCTTCTTTTAATTTCCTTTTTTATCAATGCCAGCTCTCTGCTTGTTTGTCCAGCCATGGCCGTGTTTTCTTCGGCTCTTCTAAACAAATACGGCATCACTTTTTCGACAGGCCCATAGGGTACGTACTTGGCCACATTGTATCCAGCATTTGCAAGGTTAAACGAAATGTGGTCACTCATGCCCAATAGCTGAGCGAAGTATACTCTTGGGTCATTTTTTTTAACCTCCATTTTTTCCATTAAATCCACCAAATACGCACTTGATTCTTCGTTGTGTGTACCTGCACATAGCCCCATATTGTCAATGTTTTTTATACAAAACTCAAGAGCCGCATTGTAGTCTCGGTCTGTCGATTCTTTGTCAGGCTGGATCGGGTCTTCATTACCCATTTCTTCCGCTCGCAAACGTTCATTTTCCATGTAGGCTCCTCTGACTAGTTTCGCACCAAAATGATACCCCTCCTGCCTTGCAATTTCTGCATCTCTTATTAGGTTACCCAACGCCTCCTTTCTATACAACTGATAGGTATTGTAAACCAACGCGTACTCTCGATTATATTTCGACATCAGATCACAAGCCACCTCATCCACCACGTCTTGCATACAGACCTCTTCTGCATCAATCATAAACAGAATGTTGCTCTCCTTTGCGGCTTGGGCTATCTCTTCCGCCCGTTCGGCAAAATAGCTTAACTTATTTTTTTCAACTTCCCCCAGGGTTTCCCCTGCTTGCGCTCTGGCCATTATGTCTATCGATCCAATTCCTGTTGGTTTCACCACGCTGAAAGGCACATTTGAATCAACCTTGGCCGCTTTGCATACCTCCACAATCTCTTTGCAAGTTCGATCAAAACTCATCTCATTGGACTCGCCTTCTACAGAATAATCTAATATGGTTTTGACCCCATATTCCCCCAAATGCATCACCACCTGACGGCAATCAGGGATAGATTCTCCTCCGCAAAAATGATCGAAAATCGTCCTCTTTATAAGCCCTTTCACTGGCATTCCCACCCTCAAAGCCCAGTCAGTAAATTTCACCCCAATCCGAACAACCCAAGGGTGCTGCATTGTTGAGAAAAGGAAATGTGCTTTTCGGATTTCGTTCCCTGACTTAGGAGCAAAAGCTACCTCGGTATTATCAAACTGAATCGTTTGTTTTTGCATAATTTTGAAAACGAATTTGCAAAGATATTAAACCGAACTAATTCCCATTCATGGTTACTCCTGAATACCTTCATTTTTCTAATTCACCTGATCAAACGATTCGCAAAATCATTGACTCCCTTAGCCCGGATAAAGTAGCCATGTTGGTAGATGAGAACACAAAAGAGTACTGCCTCCCTTTGCTCAGTACTAGTGAGGCTCTGGTGGTCGAAATTAAGAGTGGCGAGCAGAACAAGAATCTCACAACTTGTGAAACGATCTGGGAACAAATGACCCAATTCGGAATGTCGAGAAAGTCCCTTCTGATAAATCTTGGAGGTGGGGTGATTGGAGACATGGGTGGGTTTGCTGCAAGTATTTTCAAAAGGGGCATTCGATTTGTGAATATGCCTACTACACTACTCTCGATGGTAGATGCCAGCATTGGTGGGAAACTTGGTATAGATTTCAATGGATTGAAAAACCATATTGGCTTGTTCGCAAATCCAGAAGCCGTGATCGTCTCGCCCGATTTCTTAAAAACCCTTCCAAAGAGACAGTTGCACTCTGGCTTTGCCGAAGTATTAAAGCATGCACTTATCAGCGATGCTGATTATTGGAATGATCTGCGCCATCTGACTTTTGAAAATGTCGGGTGGAATGAATTAATTAAAACATCGATCACCATAAAGAGCCGGGTTGTATCAGAGGACCCTCACGAAAATGGAAGTAGAAAGATTCTAAATTTTGGACATTCTTTCGGGCATGCAATAGAAACTCATTTTCTCGCTGGGAGTGAACCACTTTTGCATGGAGAGGCAATTGCTATCGGGATGCTCCTTGAAGCGCACATTTCTGTTCAAAAAGAATGGTTGGATGAGAGGCAACTAGATGAAATCCAAACGGTGCTGAAACAAAATTTTTTATTCCCCGAGTTACCAGCTCTCGAATATTTACTCCCATGGATGAAACAGGACAAAAAAAATCAACGGGATGCGTTGAATTTTTCGTTAATTAAAGAAATTGGAGAATGTGCCTACGATGTGGAGGTAAGTTCGTTGAATTTGACCGAAGCTTTGGAATATTATACAAAGATTAGATGAAGAGGTTGGATCGTTCTTTCTTTACTTCTTCGTTGCTTTTTTTGTTTGGCTTGGGTGTTACTAAAAAAATCGTAACCAAACCAATGAAAGCCGCTACGATTATTGTTCCTATAGTTCTGGATTTTGCCATGTTTTATCTAACGCCAAAACAACGCCAAAAGATTGGATTTTGATAAAAAAATTATTCTAAAAAAAAGAACCCCAACACGATTGTCTGGAGGCGTAAGATTGGCGTCTTCAAAAAGCGAAAGCAACCGGCTTTTGCTTATTCAAGCGCTAGCCAATGAGGCCGTTGAAATAAGCAATCTGTCTACTGCTAGAGACACACAAACCATGAGGGGTTTGCTCAGTGAAAAATCTGCCGTTTGGGATGTAAAGGATGCAGGTACGACCATGCGTTTCCTGACGGCTTATTTGGCTACAAAAGGTGAAGATCAAACGATCACCGGAACAGATCGGATGAAACAAAGACCGATAGCTCCTTTGGTGGAAGCTTTGAGAACCATGGGTGCAAAAATTCAATATCTGGAAGCAGACGGGTTTCCACCTTTAAAAATATCCAGAATTGAAAAACAGCTGACAAATACACTTGCCATCCCTGGGAATATTAGCAGCCAGTATATCAGTGCCCTACTGATGATCGCACCATGTCTGCCTAGCGGCTTGCAGATTGAGTTAACATCTGAAATTTTCAGTCGCCCCTACATTGACATGACATTGAAATTGATGGAACAATTTCATGTTGGACATACGTGGGCAGGCAATACCGTGAGCATTGAACCTCAGTCCTATACAGCTGGTTCTTGCAAAGTAGAAAGTGATTGGTCTGGTGCCAGCTATTGGTATAGTTTCATGGCGCTAAATCAGGAAAAGGGTCATCTTTTCCTTCCTAATCTAAAGGCATATTCTACACAGGGCGACCAACAGATTATGACGCTGATGAAACCCCTGGGCGTGATCACTCAGTTTGTCAACGGAGGTGTGCGAATAACACAGAAGAAAATCGAAAGCTTTGAGCAAGAAATAGATTTCAGAGATTGTCCTGATTTAGCTCAAACCGTAATGGTAGTTGCTGCTGTCAAAGGCATCAGACTGACGATGACAGGACTAGAAAGTTTGCGAATAAAAGAAACTGACAGGATCAAAGCAATGCGTAGTGAACTTGCCAAGCTGGGAGCCCTACTCTCCGATTATGGAAATGCCTGGACATTAGAGCCCTCCTCCGCACTTCCTCAAGAAATAGAAATTTCCACATACGAGGATCACCGAATGGCGATGGCATTCGCCCCGCTTTGTCATCTGATGGACGTGACAATTGAAGATCCCTTGGTTGTGAATAAATCCTATCCCGAGTTTTGGGAAGAAATGAGGAAGGTTGGTCGGTGGGGTTAGTGACCTGTAAGTTGTACTAAAAAAAAGATTCCGATTTATGAAAAAACTAATTACTCCTCTCATAACTATCATTTTAATCCAATCTTGTCACCTTTGGGGTGAAGCTCCTGATGCTCCCCGTATCTGCACTGAAGAATTCAGAACAATAACCGTGACGATCACAGGCGGCACATTGGATGATTTTTACACCATTCGGAAGTCAACTGAGGAAACGATTCGATATTCCAAAGAGGATGGCCTGACAGAAAATTACTACCCAATTCTTGATGACAGCTATCAATCAAAATTCGCCAATTCTCAAGAAACATTTCAGTTCATCGGGATTCTCAATGAGACCATAGTCGTAGATGAAGAATATGTAATTGCTGCGGACTTTTGTCACATAAATTTAGTGAGTGGCAAGACGGAGATTGATCTTTGATCCTTGGATAGAAAGAACTGCTTTTCCTAACTTGCTCGATTATTCACATAATCGAGCATGACAGACATCAAAAAATTCATAGAAGGCCTACCCAAAGCCGAACTTCATTTGCATATCGAGGGGTCATTTGAGCCAGAACTAATGTTTGAAATTGCTAGACGCAATACCATCGACATTCCTTTTGCTTCTGTTGAAGAAGTGAAAGAGGCTTACAAATTCAACAATCTTCAAGAGTTTTTGGACATCTACTATGCAGGGGCCAATGTGCTGATCACGGAGCAGGATTTTTATGATTTAACCTGGGCCTATTTGGCTAAGATTCATGAACAAAATGTTGTTCACACGGAAATTTTCTTTGATCCGCAAACGCATACAGATCGGGGCATTGCCTTTGATACGGTCATCCAGGGTATTCACCGTGCCCTTGAAGATGGCAAAGAAAAGTTAGGCATCAGCTATGTACTGATCATGTCCTTTTTACGTCACTTGAGTGAAGAATCGGCATTCGAAACATTGAAGATGGCAGAACCTTACAAAGACTGGATTTCGTCCGTTGGACTGGACTCATCGGAGGTGGGCAATCCACCATCCAAGTTCGAGCGCGTATTTGCAAAAGCCAGAGAAGAAGGCTACTTGGCCGTCGCACATGCGGGAGAAGAAGGGCCAGCGGAATATATTTGGGAGGCACTGGACTTGCTAAAAATCACTCGAAATGATCACGGTAATAGGTGCATGGATGATGACAAATTGGTGGACAGGTTGGTGGAAGAACAAATGCCCTTGACGCTTTGTCCATTATCAAATTTAGAATTGAAAGTAGTCAAAGATTTAAAAGATCATCCTATGGCCAAAATGATGGATCGTGGGCTATTGGTAACCATCAACTCCGACGATCCGGCGTACTTTGGGGGTTATATGAACGAGAATTATCTAGCAACGGCCGAAGCACTAGATATGAGCAAAGAACAAATCGTGACGCTTGCGAAAAATGGGTTTGAAGCAAGTTGGCTGTCTGACGAAGTAAAGGAGAAACGAATGGAAGAGGTCGAACGGTATTATCAAAACAATTGATGGAGAGACAAGAAAAATTCATGCGTGAAGCCATTAGGCTCTCGATAGAAAATGTGAAATCAGGAAACGGTGGTCCTTTTGGAGCGGTGGTGGTGAAGAATGGAGAGATCATAGCGAGTGGCGCCAATGAAGTCACCTCTTCCAACGACCCCACTGCTCACGCCGAAGTGGTGGCTATAAGAAAGGCTTGCGAAAAACTTGGTGCTTTTCAGTTGGATGATTGTGAGATTTATTGTAGTTGTGAGCCTTGCCCTATGTGTCTCGGAGCAATCTATTGGGCTCGTCCTGCAAAAATCTATTACGCCAATACTAAGACAGACGCAGCGGAGATCGATTTTGATGATGACTTCATTTACAAGGAAATCGAATTACCTGTGAATAATCGTAAGCTGGCAACCGAGCAACTTCTGCGGGAAGAGGCTTTGGAAGCTTTTTCACTTTGGAAGACAAGTACCAGAAAAACCGAATACTAATGTTATGATTTGCCCCCTTTAGCCGAACCAAGTTTTGACCTCTTTACTCCATCCTTCTTTAAAATTTATTGACATGACTATGGGTATGCTACCAAATTTTCAATCGCCTGAAACAAAAATTACTGCGACTTTTCCGACCCAGTACACTTAACTTAACACCGTGATCGAGTTCATTCTGAATAACGAAAAAATTAGCACAGACAAACCAACTGGTTCGTTGTTGTTGGATTTTGTGCGCTATGACAAAACACTCACCGGAACTAAGATTGGTTGTAGAGAGGGTGATTGTGGAGCGTGTACTGTTTTAATCGGTGATCTGGTCGATGGTCGACTGACGTACCAGCAGGTGACTTCTTGCCTGACACCCATTGCCAATGTACACGGTAAACACGTGGTGACCGTTGAGGGACTCAATATGGAAGACCTCAGTCCTGTTCAGAAATATATGGTGGAAGAAGCGGGCACACAATGCGGGTTTTGTACCGTTGGGTTTGTCGTATCGTTGACTTCTTTTTGTCTGGCCAATACGACCCCAACCTACAAAGCAGCGATTGCCGCTATTGATGGAAATATCTGTCGATGTACTGGCTACAAGTCGATCGAACGAGCAGCCAGACACGTGACCAATGCCTTGGCGAATAAGAATCCAAATGAAACAGTAAATTGGCTGGTGGAGCATGATTTTATTCCTTCTTATTTCAATGAAATTTCTAATAGGCTAAAGGAAATGGAGCCCGCCCGGATCACGCCAGGAACTGGGGTGCTGGTTGGTGGAGGGACGGATGTATATGTTCAAAAACCAGACGAATTGGTTGAGCGAAATGTCGGATCGATTGGTAGCGATCCTCAATTAAGATTCATCACAATTAAGAATGGCGTTTGTACAATTGGTGGCGGTGCAACTGTATCGGACTTGGCCGAATCAACGGAATTAAAGGAATTCTTCCCAAGATTAGACGAGCATATCAAATTGGTTTCCTCGTCACCGATAAGAAACATTTCCACCCTTGCCGGAAACTTCGTAAATGCGTCACCCATTGGAGACTTCACCGCTTTTTTTCTTGCCCTTAATTCCAAAATCACTCTCACAGAAAACAAACAAAGTAGATTAATTTATCTAAAGGATTTTTATAAAGGCTACAAAGATTTGGACAAATCCGAGGGTGAAATCATTTCATCAGTTTCATTTGAAATTCCTCCAGAGGAAACGCAGTTCAACTTCGAAAAAGTAAGCAAGCGAACCCATCTGGATATTGCAAGTGTAAACACGGCCATCCAAATTTCTACCTCCGAAAAAATAATCACATCTGCACACACTTCTGCCGGTGGAATTGGTCCCATTCCCACCTACCTGAGCAAGACATGTGAATTCCTTCAGGGAAAGGAAATCTCCCCTAAGAACATTAAAGCAGCCAACGAAATACTTCAACTGGAAATTAGCCCGATCAGTGATGTAAGAGGAACAGCGAATTACAAACGGATACTTCTCCGTCAACTTTTTTTCGCGCACTTCATCAAATTGTTTCCTAACCAAATAACCTTAGAATCTCTGAGATGAAAAACATAGATTCCAAAGGACACGTCACTGGGAAATCCATTTATTTGGATGACATCCCCGCTATTCAGGGAACGCTATATGGGGTCATCTTTGACTCGCCTGTTGCGCATGGGCATATTGAGTCCATTGATTATTCAAAGGCACTCGCTCTTTCAGGAGTTCATGCGATTCTTACAGCCAAAGACATTCCGGGAGAGAATCAGATTGGAGGCATCTTCCCTGACGAAGAATTATTCGCCTCCGAAGAGGTTCACTTTCAAGGTCAACCCATCGCGCTTATTCTTGCAGATTCTGAACATATTGCCTTTCAGGCTAGAAAACGAATCGAGATTAACCTAACCGAAAAAGAAGCTATTGTAGACCCACGAATAGCGAGAGCAAAAAACCAATTGATTTTTCCGCCAAGAACATTTCGGCTGGGAAATACAGACGATGCTTGGACAAAATGTGCGTACATTTTTGAAGGACAAGCGGACACCAATGGTCAGGAGCATTTGTACATCGAGACCCAAGGAGCCTACGCTTCACCTCAGGAAAACGGAAACATCCGAGTGTCCTCTTCTACCCAAGGGCCTACCGCTGTTCAACGAACAACTGCACAAGTACTGGGTATTGGAATGCACAAAATTGAGGTGGATGTTGTTCGTCTCGGAGGTGGATTTGGTGGTAAAGAAGACCAAGCCACACCTTGGGCCGTGATGGCCGCTTTAGGGGCTCATATTTTGCAGCAGCCCGTGAAGGTTGTGCTCCACAGAATGGACGATATGCGGATGACAGGCAAACGACATCCGTACAGTTCGGATTATAAAATTGGCTTGGATGAAGATCTAAAAATATTGGCGTATGAAGCCACCTTCCATCAAAACGCAGGTGCGGCGGCTGATCTATCACCTGCCGTCATGGAGCGTACCTTGTTTCATGCAACCAACAGTTATTTCGTTCCAAATGTGAAAGCTACGGCCTATAGTTGCAAGACGAACTTGCCGCCAAATACTGCCTTCCGTGGATTTGGAGGGCCACAGGGTATGTTCGTGATCGAGTCGGCATTGGCGCATGCCGCAAAGGAACTCGGCGCATCCACACACGAACTTCAGAAAAAGAACCTACTCAAAGACGGAGACGAATTCCCGTACGGGCAAATAGCTGAAGACGTTGGACTAACCCAAATTTGGTCGGATATGGAATCCAAATTTGATATCCAAGCCGCTGAAAAACGAGTGGGTGATTTCAATGCAGAACATTCTGATAAGAAGAAAGGACTCTCTCTTCAACCTATTTCATTTGGGATTTCCTTTACCAAAACACCCATGAATCAAGCACGTGCTTTGGTGCATATCTACAGCGATGGAAGTGTAGGCGTGAGTACGGGCGCTGTGGAAATGGGGCAGGGAGTGAATACCAAAATGTTGCAAATCGCAGCGTCAATGTTCTCGATTGATCCGAGCAAAGTGAAGTTGGAATCCACCAACACCACCAGAGTAGCCAATACGTCACCCTCGGCGGCAAGTGCCACAGCGGACCTCAATGGAAAGGCACTCGAAAACGCCTGCAATGCCTTACTAAAAAGGTTAAAGAAAAGTGCAGCCGCTCATTTTGGTTCAGCGGTCGAGGATATTGAATTCAAAGCCGAGCAAGTAATTAACGCAGGTAAAGCAACTGACTTGACTTGGGATCAGTTGATTGAACAGGCATTTCTGGAGCGAGTCTGTCTGACAGAAAATGGTCATTATGCCACACCATCGATCAACTTTGATAAGGAAAAAGAAAAAGGACATCCGTTTGCCTACCATGTGTATGGTCTGGCTTTGACAGAAGTGACAGTAGATTGTATTCGTGGAACGTACGAATTTGATTCGGTGAAGCTCGTGCATGACTTTGGACAGAGTATGAATCTACCTGTGGACATTGGGCAGATTGAAGGAGGTTTGGTTCAGGGCATTGGCTGGATGACAATGGAAGAAATTGATTACGATGAAAAGGGGAAGCTTCGCTCCAACTCACTGTCCACTTACAAAATCCCGGACATCTACTCAGTCCCAAAAGAAGTACTGATCGAAGCACTGGAAACAGAAGGGTCAGACTTGGCCATCCTCAAATCCAAAGCTGTCGGCGAACCTCCACTGATGTACGGACTAGGTGCCTACTTCGCCATTCAAAATGCCGTGCGAGCCTTTAATCCAGATGCTGAGTTGACCTTCGATGCGCCTTTTACTCATGAGAAAGTGCTGATGGGGTTGTATACAGATTGATTACAAATATTATTCAAGTTTTACCTTAGATGCATTTTTGGTGTATTTTTACACCAAAATAATAGTATGGCAAGACAAAGCATTTCATTTACACAACCAAATGATGAGTGGTTAAAAATTCAAGTTGATACTAAGGAATATTCTAGCAAGAGTGAACTTGTAAACGATTTAATAAGACAAGCTAGAAAGCAACAGCGACAGATTGATTGGATAAGTTCTAAATTGGAAAGAGCAGAAAAAACTGGATTTGCTAATGACAGTAGAGAACAAATATTAGCACAATCAAAATCGCTCCTTAATGGCTAAATACAAATTAAGTAACGTAGCTAAAGAAGATTTAATTAAAATTCATCATTACGGAATCAAAAAGTTTGGGTCTATGTGGATTACTGTGGGTAATTTAGTTTTCACTCAATTTTTATTGAGCAATAATTCCGTCCTTTAGGGCTGAGATATAGCATCAGAAACATATGAAGGCTTCAGCCCAATTTCTGTTTT